>OLJA01001180.1_pt1 | contig 14057 bp, 10 predicted proteins | sample 1601401 | NCBI WGS metagenome assembly OLJA01 (sample SAMN01915217, study PRJEB22387) | human gut metagenome | isolation source: stool | host: Homo sapiens | place: USA | reverse complement strand
TCTCCTCCAATGTGACCATTGAGGCCGGTGCCGATGTGCGTTACAGCGTGGTGATGCCCGGCGCGCATATTAAAAAGGGTGCCAAGGTGTATTATTCCATCGTGGCCGAGAACGCGGTCATTCAGGCGGATGCCAAGGTCGGCGAAATTCCCGAGCAGCTGCAAAACCCGGCAGACTGGGGCATTGCCGTTATCGGTGCAGGCGCTACCGTCACCGGCAAGAGGGACATTGCACCCGGTGAAATGATCAAAAGCGGCGAGGAGGTATAAGCATGAACGGAAAATCTGTACTGGGCATTATCTTTGCCAATATTCATGAGGAGGCGCTGGATACCCTAACGGCACAGCGCACCATGGGCTCCGTGCCCTTCTGCTCCCGCTACCGGCTCATTGACTTTCCCCTGTCCAACATGGTGGAGAGCGGCATTACCAAGATCGGCGTGATCACCAATGCCAACTTTCGCTCTCTGATGGATCATGTAGGCACCGGCAAGCCCTGGGACCTGAGCCGCAAGAACGACGGACTGTATCTGCTGCCACCGTTCTCCGTTAACTCCGCTACCATGTGGGGGAACCGAATTGACGCCATTTTCGGCAACATTCAGTTCCTGAACCAGTCCAACCAGGACTATGTGCTGATGAGCGACTGCAACCAAGTGCTGAATATGGACTACGAAAAGCTGTTTGACGCCCACGAGCAAAGCGGCGCCGATGTGACCATTGTCGGTGTGCACGGTGAAATGCCCACGCATGTTGGCTCTGTTTTGGTGTTTGACAAGGTGGCAGAGGACGGCCGCATTACCGGCATGAGCCTGTGCCCGGAGGGCCGGGGCGAAGTCTTTTACAGTTGCAACATCGTGCTGATGCAAAAGGCGCTGTTTGAGTCTTTGGTCACTGCCGCCCACAGCAAAAACGAAATTTCTTTCCAGCGCAATGTGCTGCTGAAGAATGTAGATCACTTAAAGATCCACGCTTACGACGCCAGCGACTGCTTTGTGGGCACCATTCAGTCCCTGCAAAGCTATTACGACATCTCCATGCGAGTGCTGGAGAAGGAGAGCCGCCACCGTCTGTTCAATCCGAACAAGCCCATTTCTACCAAGGAGCGGGACGATATGCCCTCCCTGTACGGCCCGGATTCCGCCACCAAGAACTCTTTGGTGGCCGACGGCTGCATCATTGACGGCACGGTAGAGAACTGCATTATCTTTAAGGGCGTCAAGATCGGCAAGGGCGCCGTGGTCAAGGACTCCATCCTGATGCAGGACACGGTGATCGGTGACAACGCCAAGGTAAACTGCGTGATCGCAGACAAAGATGTATCCATTAAGCACTCGGTAGAGCTGAGCGGCGCGCCCAACTTCCCGGTGTACCTGAGCAAAAAAACCAGAATTTAAGGAGGCAAATATTATGAAAGTTCTTTTTGTTGCCTCGGAGGCACTGCCGTTTATGGCCTCCGGTGGGCTGGGCGATGTGGCCGGCTCGCTGCCCGCCGCCCTGCGCAAGCGGCTGATCGGCTGCCGGGTCGTTATGCCCCTGTATGACAGCATTCCTCAGGAGCTGAAGGACCAAATGCAGTTCATCACCTCCATCTCCGTGCCGGTGGCCTGGCGCCGCCAGTATTGCGGTATTTTTGAGGCCAAGCACAACGGCGTGATCTACTATCTGCTGGATAACCAGTATTACTTTAAGCGGGACGGTATTTACGGCCATTATGACGATGCAGAGCGCTTTGCGTTCTTTGCCCGTGCGGTACTGGAGATCATTCCCGCCATTGACTGGAAGCCGGACATTATTCACTGCAACGACTGGCAAAGCGCCTTAACGCCCCTGTATTACAGCTGCTATTATGCCAACCGAATGGGGTATGAAAACATTAAAACCGTATTCACCATTCACAACATTCAGTACCAGGGCAAGTACGGCGACGAGCTGCTGGAGGATGTGCTGGGCATCGCCCCGGAGGACAACAATCTCATTCTCTACGACGGACTGGTGAACTTTATGAAGGCGGGCATTGAGTGCGCCAATAAAGTAACCACCGTGTCCCCCACCTACGCCAAAGAAATCCTGGATCCTTGGTACAGTTACGGGCTGGATCCCATTTTGAATCAACGCAGCTGGAAGCTGTGCGGCATCTTAAACGGTATTGACACCGAGCTGTACAACCCGGAGACGGATAAAATGATCTGGGCCAATTACAGCAGTGCTGACTTTGCCAACAAGGCCAAGAATAAAGAAGAGCTGCAAAAGAAAATGGGCTTGGCCGTGCGGCCGGATGTACCTGTTATCGGTATCGTTACCCGCCTGGTAGGGCACAAGGGCGTGGACCTGATGCAGGCCGTGCTGGAAAAGAGCCTGTGGGAGCGGGATGTGCAGTATGTGATACTGGGCAGCGGCGAATGGCAGTATGAGAGCTTCTTCCGTGAGTTGCACGACAAGTACCCGGACAAAGTGGGTCTGACCCTGGGCTTTGTGCCGGATCTGGCACACAAAATCTACGCCGGTGCGGATATGTTCTTAATGCCCAGCAAAAGCGAGCCCTGCGGCCTGTCCCAGATGGTGGCGCTGCGCTACGGCACCATACCCATCGTGCGGGAAACCGGCGGACTGAAAGATTCTATCACCGACAGCGGTGACGGCGAGGGCAACGGCTTTACCTTTAAGACCTATGACGCCTACGATATGCTGGGCGCCATCTACCGGGCAGTGGAAGTCTATAACCAACCCAAGGACTGGAAGGTGCTGGTACAGCGGGCGCTGAACTGCGATATGAGTTGGGGCAAATCTGCCAACGAGTATATCCGTATGTATCGCTCTTTGCTGAAAGACTAAACACAGACAAATAAAAAAACGAACACCGCGCGGTGTTCGTTTTTTATTTGCCTTATTTTGTTTATTTTGTTTTCACAAAGGGATTAAAATGCTTGCTGCGAATAAACAACGGCACATATTCAATCACTAAGTTTGAATTTTCCAGGCCGTACCATTTGTCCGGCGAGCCTGCCATTTTTCTGATCTTGTACTTTAAGCGCACAGCCAGTTTTTGCAAATGGGATATGTCGCTTTCCGGCGCCAGGGTTTTACGAATGTGATAGAACCGAAAGCTGCCGGTGGTTGCGTTTTTGTAAATAGAATATTTCCGCACCTGTTGCGGCAGAGCGCCGGTGGCCACCAGATCTGAAATAATCTGACGCAGATACACATTGACGCGCTGGGGCACCTTAAAGCCTAACCGAATGGTGACAAAAAACACATAGTCGGTGCCGTAAGATTCCACCGTATAGTCTGAGGTGAACGGCTCATCCGTCACCTGAATGTGAATAAACCAGTAAGCGGAGGCACGCTTCGGTCCCTTATCTAAGATGGAATATAGAATATCCCGATCCATATACTCCGGATCACTGTTGTTGGTAATATAAACCAAATTCTCACAAATTTGCGGCACAGACGCATCCTGGCGCAAAGCCTGAAGTGTCGGCAAGTACTGCCGCATCTTCAACGGCACGCCCTGCATACGCTCCACCTGCGTGCCCAAGTACCAAGACAACATAACCACAAACAGCGCTGCCGCAATCAGCACGGCAAAATAGCCGCCCTTGAAGAACTTGGTTAAACTGGAGACAAAGAAGAACAGCTCTATAAATGCAAACACCAAACCGATAACCACAGCGGCAATCCGGCGTTTCTTTCTCTTAAACAAATAAACCGTCAGCAAAAATGTGGTCATCAACATGGTCACGGTAATGGACAAACCGTAGGCTGCTTCCATATGCGCCGCCGTCCGAAACAGCAAGACCACCGCGCAGCAACCCACCCACATAACGGAATTCACAAGCGGAATATACAACTGCCCTTTTGTTTGAGACGGATATGTAATTTGCATATGCGGCATCAGATCCAAGCGAATCGCCTCTGAAACCAGCGAAAACGAGCCGGTAATCAACGCCTGCGAAGCAATAATGGCAGCAACGGTACTCAAAATAACCGCAAAGGGACGCATTTGCGGCGGCAGCATTTGAAAGAACGGATTCATACCGTCCATAGCCTGCAGCGCAGCATTGTCTTTGTTTGAAAGGATCCAGGCGCCTTGACCCATATAGTTCAGCAACAAGCACACCTTGATGAACGGCCAGCTGGTATAAATATTCTGCTTCCCTACATGGCCCATATCGGAATACAGCGCTTCTGCACCGGTGGTTGCCAAAAATACGCTGCCCAAAATCATAAAGCCGGCTTTGTTGTAAGGACTAAACAAGATGCGCACCGCATAAATGGGATTCAGCGCCTGCAAAATATACAAGTTACCGCTGATATGCGCCACGCCGGTTATGCCTAAAAACAGAAACCAAACCAACATAATCGGACCAAACGCTTTGCCCAGCAAACTGGTACCGGCTTTTTGGCAGGCAAACAAAACAGAAATAATAATCAATGTAATCAAGATGACACGATTTTGGTCATTATTCAGCAGTTGGTCAAAAACAGAAATGCTGTGCAAGCCCTCAATGGCCGTCGTAATGGTAACGGCCGGCGTAAGCACACCGTCTGCCAGCAGCGCCGCACCGCCTAACATGGCCGGAATGACTAAGTACTTGCCATAGTTCTTAACCAAGCTGTAAAGTGCAAAAATACCGCCCTCACCGTTATTATCCGCCTTCATGGCAACCACCACATACTTCACGGTGGTAATCAGGGTTACTGTCCAAATAATCAAGGATAACGACCCGATGATAAATGCACGGTTCACCGTTTGCAAACCGCCGTTATTTTCGATAATAGACTTCAGCACATACATAGGCGATGTGCCGATATCGCCATACACAACCCCGATGGTAACCAGCAGCATGGCCGGTGTAACCACTCGCTTTTTCAACGTCTTTTCTCCCATAAAATACACGCTTTCTGCTTCTTAATGCTCACTTTTTATTTACATCCACTTTTTGCGCTTAAAGACGGCTACAAGCACGCCAACCACAAGCGCAGAAAGCACAATCACACTGAAATATCCATATTTCCAGGTCAACTCCGGCATATTGCGGAAATTCATTCCGTACCAGCCCACGATCACCGTAAGCGGCAGAAACACGGCTGTCAACACGGTAAACAGCTTCATGGTCTCGTTCAGCTTTAAGTCCAGATAGGCCTGGTAAGCATCTCGCAAATGAACGATACTGTCTCGCAGCAGGTCCACATTCTCCCGCAGACGCACAGCCTTGTCCGTAAAGATCTTAAAGTACCGCAGATCCTCTCGCTCAAAGATCTCGTTCTCGTTCTCCTCCAGCGCCTCGCCGATGTCAATTAGCTGCTCATAGTAGTTGCGCAAGACGGACAGTTCCTTTTTCTTATGCAGCAACTCCATGTTGAAGTCCGAACCGGCCTTATCCTGAAGCACATACTCCTCCATCCGGTTGATCTCAAATTCCGTGTCCTCCAGCGCCTTATTGTCACCGGACACCAAACTTTCCAAGAACGCATAGATCAGCTTTTCCAGCGTAATATTGGCACAACTGAACCGGTGAAGCGCGCTGATAAATTTGTTGCGGGTGGAGCAGTCCGCGTCGTTAATATCCACCAGCAGCAAAAAATTCTTTTTAACATAAAATGCCAGGCAGTCCTCCCGGGCACGGGCATTGGCTGCGTCCGTAATCTTTAAGGTGCCAAAGCTGTAATCGTCGTACACTTCAATATTGGAGCGAAAATAGCGGTTCTCCTCCTTGCACTGCTGTACAGTAGAGGGACTAAAGCCGAACTTCTCATAATGGGCGTCCAGCTCCGCCAAGGTAATGTATGCCGCACATACCAAATTGGGGTCTCGATCCTGCGGCTCAATGGTGGTCAGTTCGTCGCTGTATTGGTAAAACACTTGCCGTACCTCCCGATTTCCTGCTTTGTACCTATAAGTATATCCACTTTTGCCCAGCAGTCAAGTCAAATAAAGCATTTATGCCAAAATGCCGTAAAGCAGAATTTGGATGAACCGATCGTAACGATGCAAAAGTTCTTGCCGCTCCCGCTCCATTCCAGCTGTATCGCCCTCGGCTTTCAAATCCACCACCCGGTGCATATACTGGATCAGCAAGTGATTATACATGACCCGCATGGTGCTGTAAAGCTCCTCATCAGACACATTCACCTTTTCATGGGCTGTATGAATGATCTCCAGCGTCTTATCCTTCATACATGCATCAAAACGACGACTTTGTTCCGTTAGTCGGCTACGCAATGCTTCGTTGGTCAAATGCAGGCAATACCAAATCAGAGACAGTGCTTCCGGATCATCACACCAAAAATCAATACGTTCCTTGTAATACACATGCAAATTGGCGGCAACATCCTGCTCCGGATCCGGCGAAAATGCACATATACCTGCAACCAGTCGATCCACAATGCGTTGCACACAAGCCACAAGCAAATCGTCCTTGGAAGCGTAATAATGGTACAGCTTGCCCTTGGAAATACCATTCTCCCGACACAGCTGGTTCAGATTGGCATTGTCCGGTCCCTGTCGGGCAAAGCTGCGAATCGCCGCTTCTTCAATACATTCTCGACTGCGTCGATTTTTTTCTTCCTGTTTCATAGATTTTCCATTCCTTTATATATTGCATCTCTTCAAGCCGGTCCGCTCTCCCACCGCAAAATCCAAAGCACACATTCTATTATACTGCATCACAGGATAGCGGCTAATTATTTATAGCATATTTCGTACCTTTTGTCCACTTTTTGCCTCTCCGCGATCCTTTTGCCTACAACATACAGGCTGCGCCTTTTCATAAGGAAGGTTGAAAACGATCTTTCCCTTCGGCGCCATTCGCGGAGGTTCCGGTTCGTTTTTGAATTTCCTGTCATTTCGGAGCTTCGTTTTCTCTATAATCATTGCAAGAATGCAAATATCAGTCCGTTTTTGCGAAAAGCAAAAGCCACCGCCGGCAGATTGCTCTGCCGGCGGTGTTATTTTTATCTTTTATTCTGTTGCTTACACCACAATGCTTAATCGGCAAGCACATACTGCTCAATGGCCTTGGCTACGCCGTCTGCGGTATTGGCCTCTGCCCGGTAGCGGGCGGCGGCTTTACATTCCGGCGCGCCGTTCTCCATGGCAAAGGAGTAGTGAGCAAAGGCGAGCATGGGACAGTCGTTGCCTGCGTCGCCAAAGCTCATCACCTGCTCCGGCTCAATCTTCAGTTGCCGGGCAATACCCGCCAACGCCGCACCCTTGTTGGCGCCGGGAGCGGTACACTCCAATTCATTAGGCAGAGAGGAAACCACCTCCAGCCCCTGGCCTTCCATCACAGACCGCACCCAATCCGCTTGCTCCGGGTTCAGATCATAAACGGCAATACTCTCTGCGCCTTTGTCCGCTTTATCCAGCAGGTTCTCCTCCCGGTGCGCCTTGGCCATATACTGCTCCAAAACCGCATGGGGCAAACTATCACTGTTGTAATAAGGCAGACGGGCCTCTTCCAAATACATACCGCCGTCCCAATACACATTATAATACAGCGGCTGTGGCGCCAAGGTTTGCAAAATGCGCTGCACTGCCTTTGGTGGGATCAGCTGCTGGCAAATATGGGCGTCGTTCTTCCGGTCATACACCGCCGCGCCATTGGAGTAGATCACATAGTCTACAAAAGGCACCTGCGCCGTTACATGGTCAATAAAATCCAAGGTGCGACCGGTAGCAATCGCCAGACACACACCCCGGTCGTGGGCCGCCTGCAACGCCGCCACCGTGCGGGGACTGACGGTCAGGTGGTCACCGGACATTAAGGTGCCGTCTAAATCTGTGGCAATCAGTTTGATGGACATAAACACGCCTCCGTTCTTCAAATACCGGGCATATTATAGCAAATTCTTGCCCTATGCGCAACGCAAAGCCGGGAAATCCGCAATTTTAGTTGACGAAACAAAGAAATTGTGCTTTAATTAGAGTTTGACAACCGCTGCAAACGCCACGCAGCACCTTTTTCCAACAGATGGAGGGATTCGGTTATGAAACGATGGGGCACCATACTCTGCCTTTGTTTGCTGCCCTTACTGCTGTTCTCTGCCTGTGCAGAGGCCACGACACAAGTTGATTTTGTTGCCAACAAAGATGTTAAAAAGATCTTTGACGATGTGCACACTGTAGGCTACATTTTGGACGATATTCGCAAGGTGGATTTTTACAAAGAAATGCAGCCCAACGACAGCTACACCAAAAAACAGGTAAAAAGCACGAAGCTGGACACCACCGTAACCAAATATTACAGGAACGAGGACCTGGTGTACGCCGCATACGAAAAAGGCGGCAAGCAGATGACCGAGTGCCACCTGCGCTCCACCCACTCCAACGACCTGACCGTCACCTATACGGACGCGGATGGCAAGCGCACCGGCGTGTCCATTCTCTGTGAGGACGATAAGGGCAGCTACCGTGTTACCTTTGACCAAGGGCTGAACACCCAATCTCCCTACGGTGCCGACCGCTTTACCATTTGGATCTCGCCGGAGGCGGACAATGCCACCTTTAACAGCGAATGTACCTACGAGGCGGTCTACGCCGACGGCAAACTCACCTGCACCCTGGTCAGCGCCAACTACTACGACAAAAAGGGCGGGTTCAAACACTTTACCCACACCACGGACAAAAACGGCGTAACCCAGGAAAGCAGCCAGCCGATTTACAACAAATCCGACGCGAACGAGGCTATGATCGGCGACAGCGTAGACATTCTGCGCCATGTAGAAAAATGGGACGGCGTAGAGGCTGCCCAGGTGCGTATGGGCACCCACGCCTTCAGCTACACAGAAAAAAAGGACATCACCTATTGGTACATTGACAGCCAAGTGCGCTTTCTCTTTAGAAATAAGGAAAAGGCCGCTGCTTTTAACGCCCGCTACGGCGGCAATGGGATCAAGACCTTAAAGCACACGGACGCCCCTTACGCAGTGAACTTCTCCCGGTGTAATTTACAGATCGCCTCCGACTGTACCTTCCCCGGCGACCAGAACCTGGGCGAATTTGCAGTGACGGACTTTAAGAACAATCCATACTACAATGTAACCTTTGACGCAGACGGCGTGCTCACCTCTTTTCAAAAAGTAAAATAACCCAATCGACTCCCCTTGTGTATGCAAGGGGAGTTTATTGTATAAAGGGTGGAAAAATCGCAGCCAAATGATAGGCAGCGATGCCCGCATCACCCCGTAGACGGCCGCACAATTTGTCAAAAGAATATACAACCGGTAAAACCCTGTATGCACCCAAGTATTCAAAAGTTGCGAAAGTATTAAATTTAAGCCCCATCCTTGTAATTACACCGGGGATATAGTATAATATTTCTGCTATAACACCTGACCCTGCGTCAGATAGAAACGGTGTACAAGTGAAGATTTTAACCATTGGCGATGTAGTCGCCCGGCAAGGCTGTGACTGCCTGCGCCATATACTGCCCGGCTTAAAGCGAGAGCTGGGTGCCAAATTAACCATTGTAAACGGTGAGAACTCCGCCGTGGGCAACGGCATACTGCCCGGCAGCGCCCAGTTTATTTTTGACAGCGGCGCCGATGTGATTACCCTGGGCAACCACGGCCTGCGCCGGCGGGAGATCTACCCGATGCTGGAAGAGAACGAGTTTTTGCTTCGTCCGGCCAACTACCACCCCTCGGCCCCCGGCCGGGGCAGCGTACTGCTGGATATGGGTGCCGTTCAAGTGGGGATCATCAGCCTGCTAGGTGCCGCCTTTATGGAGCCCATTGCCAACCCTTTTGATGCGGCGGACCGAGAGGTACACCGCCTGAAAGAAGCGGGAGCGCATATCATTCTCATTGACTTCCATGCCGAGGCCACCGCAGAAAAGCGCGCCCTTGGCTACTATTTAGACGGCCGTGTGTCTGCCCTTTTCGGCACCCACACCCATGTGCAGACGGCAGACGAACAGGTGCTGCCCGGCGGCACCGGCTACATTACGGACCTGGGCATGACCGGGCCCCAGCACAGTGTGCTGGGGGTCAGCCCCCAGGCAGCCATTGAAAAAATGCGCACCGGCCTGCCTGTGCGCTTTACCAACCCGGACGGACCTTGCGTGCTGGAGGGCTGCCTGTTTGATATTGACGAAAAAACCGGCAAGACCCGCAGCTGCACGCGCATTAGGAGGTAACCATGGGCAAGAGGAGTTTTGCTCTTTTGCTGGCGCTGGTGCTGACCGCCACCCTCTTCTCGGCGTGCACCAAAGGCACCACCGGCCAAACAGAGACCACCGCAAAGGCACAAACCACCTTTGCTACGGACAATGACAATTTCAAATTAAGCTACACCCAATCGGACAGCCTGGATCCTTTTGCCGCCAAGACCCAAAACAATCAGGTGCTGGCGGACTTGGTGTTTGAGAGTCTGTTTGACCTGGACGGCAACTATACCGCCCAGCCCAACCTGGCCACCGGCTATGAATTTACAAACAGCACCACCCTCAAGGTGATCGTGCCCAGCGGTCTGACTTTCTCGGACAAGTCGGCGCTCACCGTCGCAGATGTGGTATACAGCTTTGATCAGGCCAAGAACTCCCCCGCCTACGGCAGCGCTCTGCAAGGGATTCGCTCCGCCACGGCAGAGGACAACAACACCGTGGTGTTTACCCTGCGCCACCCCTCCCCTTACGGGCAAAATCTGCTGACCTTCCCCATTGCCAAGGCAAATGCCAAAGGCAAGTATCCCATCGGCAGCGGGCGCTACCGATACAAATCCACCCAGAACGGTCCGGTGCTGGCGGCCAATGTGACCGCCGACTTTAGTCCCCACATCACCACCATTCACCTGGTGAACATTGCGGCGGCAGACTCCATTGACAATGCTGTGAATATCGGCAACATCACCTATGCCTATCGGGATCTGTCCGAGAACAGCGCGAAGCGCATGACCGCCACCAAAAAGCAGATTAACCAAAACAACTTGGTGTATATCGGCTTTAACAACCGATCCGGTGCCTTTGCAAACGCCCATTTGCGCAAGGCCGTGAGCCTGGCGGTGGACCGCAACGCGCTGGCTAAGAGCGCCTATGCCGGCTACGCCACCGCTGCCCGCAGCGTATATAACCCCGCCTTCGGATTGGCAGCCAGCACCCGCCTGTTTGCAGAAGCAGCAGACGCGGCAGCCGCCAAGCAGCAGATTGCCCTGTCCAAAGTCAGCGACAGTGCCTTAAAGATCACGCTGCTGGTCAATAAAAACGACAACCGGCTGGCCGCCGCCAATCAGATCAAAACGGCGTTGGAAGCGGCAGGCTTTACCGTACAGCTGCAAGTGAGCAAATTCAGCGACTATAAGGCGCGGATTAAAAATTTAAACTATGACCTCTATATCGGCGAGGTCAAGCTGCAAAACGATATGTGCCTTTACCCCTTCTTCAGTACCGACGGCGCTGCCCGCTACGGCATCAGACAAGACAAGGGCAGTACGGCCGCCCTGTACCGGGACTACACCGCCGGCAAAACGGAGCTGGGCAAATTTATGCTCTCGTTTAGCGAGGAAATGCCATTTGCCCCCCTGTTGTACCGCAAGGGGATGATCTGCTACTCCAAGTCCCTGAGAGGCGATATTCAGGGGCAGTACGGCAACTTCTTTGCCAATATAGAAGACTGGTATTTTGGATAAAAACGCCCCGGCGTTTTCAATAAATCACGGAGGATATATTGATGATTAAATTTGAAAATCCCAACGGATACATTGAGATCACCAACGCCTATTTCGCCACCCTTGTAGGGCGTGCCGCTCAGTCCTGCTTTGGCGTGACCGGTATGGTTAACGGCAGCGCTTACGAGTCCATCGTCAGTGCCATTAAGAGCAAGGCCACCGGCGAAAAATTCAACCAAGGCGTGTACGTCAAGAGCGTGGACGGTCAGTTGCAGATTGAGCTGCACATCTCCGTCTCTTACGGTGTCAACATCACTGCCATTGTGGACAGCATCATCAACAAGGTGCGCTACACGGTGGAGGAAGCCACAGACCTGAAGGTCAACACCGTCAATGTGTATGTGGACGCACTGAACTAACCTTAGAATGGGAGAACATCACATGATGATAACAGGACTTATGTTCCGGGACGGGGTCATCTCCGGCTCAAACAACATTGCCAACAACCGCCAGGCCGTAGACGCACTAAACATTTTTCCGGTGCCGGACGGCGACACCGGCACCAATATGAGTATGACGATCGGCGCTGCCGCCAAGGAAATGGCAGTGCTGCCGGAAAACTGCACGGTGGAGGAAGCCTCCTCCCGCTGCGCCTCTGCCCTGCTGCGGGGCGCTCGAGGCAACTCCGGCGTCATTCTTTCGCTGATCTTTCGCGGATTTTCCAAGGCACTGCGCGGCATGGAAGAAGCGGACGGCGCTGCCGTGGCCGCTGCCTTTCGCAAGGGCGTAGACGCAGCCTATAAAGCGGTTATGAAGCCTACGGAGGGCACCATTCTGACCGTGATCCGCAAGGCGGCGGAAGCGGCGGAGCAAATCGCTGCCTCCAATAACGACGCCTGGGCCGTGTGCTGCGCAGCCATGGCTGCCGCAGAGGAAGCCCTGGCAAAGACGCCGGAACAGCTGCCGGTGCTGAAAAAGGCCGGCGTGGTAGATGCCGGTGGGCAGGGTCTGGTTCTGATTTTCCAGGGTATGGGTGCCGTGCTTGAAAAAGGCACTGTGGTGCAGCCCATTGCCGGCAGCGCCGTCACGCCGGTACAAACCCCGAACAAAAGCACCGTGGCCGCCGCCTCCGGTGAGATTGAATTCGGCTACTGCTCGGAATTTTTGATTGAAAAAGATCGCCACGCCCCTCAGCAGGATCCGCTGCGGCTGCGGGCGTACCTGGAGTCCATCGGCGACTGCGTCGTGGTGGTGGACGACAGCGATATTATCAAGGTACATGTGCATTCCAACTGCCCCGGCGATGTAATCCAGGCTGCGCTGAAATACGGTCAGCTAATCAATATTAAAATCGACAACATGCGCTACCAGCACCGCAATGCGGAGGAGGGCGTGAAACAGAGCGACACACCGCCCCAACCCACCGTAGTGCAACCGGAGAATGACTACGGCTTTGTGGCCGTATGCGCCGGTGATGGACTAAAGGAACTGTTTACCGACATTGGCGCCGACACGGTGGTCAGCGGCGGGCAGACCATGAACCCCTCGACTGCAGACCTGCGGGGCGCTGTTGACCAGGTCAACGCGACCTCGGTCATCATTCTGCCCAACAACGGCAACATCCGCATGGCCGCTGAGGCTGCTGCCTCAGCCTGCACCGACAAGAAGGTCGCCGTCGTTCCCACCAAGACCGTCCCGCAGGCCTTCTCCGCGCTGTTCGCAGTCCTGCCCGATTCCGAGCTCGAGGATGCCGTCGCCGCCATGGTCGACGCCATCAGCGAGGTCCGCGATGGCGAGGTCACCCGCGCCGTGCGCGACTCCAGTGCCTCTGACGGTTCTCCGATTCACTCCGGTGACGTCATGGGTATCATCGCCGGCTCCATCGACGTGGTCGGCTCCGACGTGAAGCAGGTCACGCTCGACTGCATCAACCGCATGCAGGAGGAAGAGGAGGGCGACGCGCTGACGATTCTGGCCGGCGAGGAGCTGTCCGATGAGGCCTTCCAGGAGATCGTCGACGCCATCGAGGAAGCTCAGCCCGACTTGGAGATTGACGCCCATCGTGGCGAGCAGCCGCTCTATCCCGTGATCTTCTCGATCGAGTAGGCATCTGCCCATGTCCGAGCTCTGCTCCGTGCCGCGCGTCTCGGAGCGCTTTGCCCAGAGCAATGCGCTCGACGAGGATATCGCGCGACTCAAATATGTTTCGGGTAAACGTGAGGAGGCCCTTCGCCGTCTGGGAATTAGGACGGTGGGGGACCTCCTTCTCCATATCCCTCATCGATACCTCGACTTTACCCGTTCGTGGTCCATCGAGATGGCGCCCATCGGTACCGTGTGCACCATCATCGCCACGGTCGACCGCATCGTCCAAAAGCAGCCGCGTCCGCGCATGCAGGTGACCGAGGTATCGCTGGTGGACGAGACGGGCGTGCTACAGGTCGCCTTTT
>OLJA01001178.1_pt1 | contig 14072 bp, 13 predicted proteins | sample 1601401 | NCBI WGS metagenome assembly OLJA01 (sample SAMN01915217, study PRJEB22387) | human gut metagenome | isolation source: stool | host: Homo sapiens | place: USA | reverse complement strand
CTCAATTTCTATTCTCATATCTTTCTTCTGTAAATCAACCACAATTCTGTGCTTTGAAAATTCGTCTCTATTCAATCTATAAAACCTTTTTCCTGCACTTAACAATCTGTAACACACAAGATCGGTTGAATAATCAATTGTTGAAGATATGATCAAATATTCTATATTATTCACCCTTTTGATCCTCACCAGTCTCCACATCACACTTTTTTGATTGTGGTTTCTGTGCGTAGTTACCAATCATCATAACTTCACCCGTGCTGTCCATTCTCCACAAACCACAGTTTCTGTCATACGAACAACCTTCCGGTGTCAATTTCTTTGGTACATCATCATACACATATGCCTTTTCTAATAATATATGTTCCTTCATAACTGTTCTCCTATTCTTCTTTCATTTTCTTAATCAAGAAATTTGCAAATAATAATTTATTCTTATCACTGATAACTTCCGAGCTGATATCTCTTATATTATATATTTTTTCCATTTGACATTTTTCATAAATATAGCTTAACGATTCATATAATTCATCGTTTACCTCATCTAAATCTATTGGGCATTTCCCCTCATTTTCCTCATCAAGTTTTTTCTCCATCGCATCGTATAAACGATTTATTAAAAGCATTAGTATAATTATTTTACCATCATAATCATACAACTTTTGAATGGAATTTATAATCAAATTTATCAATCTCATCTCACTACCAAGGAAATTATCTATTCCCTGCTCATTGATATAGGTTGCATAAATTGTGTAATAATATCTTGCTGCCCTTCTATCCAAAAGATAAGTTTTAACATACAAATTCAAAATAAATTGTAATAATTCATCAGTATTTCTTTGGAATTTAATATCTTTACAACTTCTGTATATAAATTTTCCATCTTGCTTATTTATATTTGCATAAATGCTATCTACTAAAATTTCATTAGATTTCACGTATACATCCTTATCCTTCCAAATACAAGAATCAATATATATACCAGCACCTGTAAAACAACTTTGCAATCCATACACTTTAACAACCTGTTCATCAATGAAGTCTACAATAACATACTTTTCATTACCCTTTTTTCTAGCATCCAATGTACCTTCACAAATTGCAGCGTTAAAACATATTTCTTTTTCCAATAATCGTTCACGCATATCTTTGAAAAACATACATAAATTCTCAAAGTTTGTATCTTCCAAATACGCACAATCACTAAATACATAAACTTCAACCGTATTGTATTCACTACGCAATCGCTCAATAACATTATGAAATACTTCAATTGTTTTTCTATATTGAAAGGAATTTGCTGTTGCCATAGCTTTCGTGCCTAACAAATCCATAAATGCTATATAATGCTTTATTTTTATCACCCTTCCCATTCAAATTCATAAATTGAAACATATGGAATCATCTTCTGGTATGTAAAACGATATTTTATTGGAACTATCATGATTTTTCCTGTCTTCCATTTTTTCATACCAAATCGACTTTCAATTATTATACGTTGCTTTGATTTTCTAGGTTTCTTCTCAGTTCTTATTAATGCATATTTTCCTGAAGGCAGTGTTTCTAAACATTTTTCAAGTTTCTTCTTACTTAACTGCCCCCCTTTAGGATGTTTATCTATAATCAAATGAATGTTAGACTTTGAAATAACAACTTTATGACTTTTATCTTCAACATTACTCTCATTTAGCACATTCCTTAAGAAAATATCAAACGTTTGCCAAAGCTCTTTATATTCCTGAAAATCAATTTTCCTGTCATCACTTCTGCAAAATGATGCAAACGAAACATATTCTGCATCTTCAATATTTCCTAAATAACTATATACATTTTTTTGCATTAGAAACATAACTTTTTGTCTTGAAAATTCTTTACGTGATTCTACATCACAAAACTCTTTTTCATAACCATAAAAGTAAAACATCTGCATATCTAGCACAATATCTTCAGCCAGATTAATGAGCATTTCCTTACTATCAGGAAACACTTTTGCTGTGAATCCTTCCTCTGCCACAACCCAATTTTTCCTTGCTCCTTCGTTACCCAATGACACCTGCAATGCATGTGAAAACTGCTTCTCTTTTACAGAATGAATATGACAATTTTTTGTCTTGTACACATATAAACGTAAAGTCTCATCAGTTTCTTCCGCATTATCTAATATCTCTAATTTAACATTAACAATGTCATCAACACCTAATGCCATTTTTAATTTATTTGTATTCGGCTTATTATAAAATTTCTCCCAATTTATAAGTGCCATCTTAAAATCGTATACTATATCATCTCTATCTTTTGTAATGTCAAATAATACTTTTCTCTTTAATTTTGTTCTTTTCATGATTCCTCCCATAGTCATACATATATTTCTACTATATCGCATCATTTTAATCCAAATCGTTATAATGAAAATGGGGAAATCTCCCGTCTTCATTATAACACCTATGATTTTATTAATCCATTACAATTTTCTTTTTTTCCACACAAATACACCTGCTAAAACAGCAGCAAGTCCTGCACCTGCAAATAACCATCCATTCATGTTATCTCCGGTCTGAGGAAGTTTCGGTTCCGTAGATTTGTTAGTTAAGCTGAGTGTATAAGTTACAACTTCTGGAGCTTCGTCATCGTACTGCAACACTATCTCGTGAGGTGTACTGTCAAGGATATAACCCTCTGCCGCTTTTGTTTCTACAACAAAGTATTTAATATCCTCTACGAAATTGCCATCCTTAAATACAGCAATCGGAAGTTCCTTAGATTCAGCATGACCATTCTTGTCAGTTACAAGTGTTTCAATTACCTTACCGTCCTTGTCACGGATTTCAAATTCTACACCTGCAATGCCCTTGCCTGTTACTTCATCGGTTTTATCAATGATGATTTTACCGCTTACAAGCTCGTCCTTCATGGATACCTTCTGGATTTCCTTTGTGTTCTCCACAGTAAACTTCACTTCATTAGCAATCTTATAACCATAAGGAGCTGCTTCTTCACGAAGGATATACTCTCCAACAGGAATACGCTCGATATAGTGAGTCTCCCCGTCAGACTTCCATGTTTCCACTACATTACCGTCTTTGTCGATAATGGAAAGGGTTGCACCCTTTAACTCATATTCTCCGGTAATATCTGTTTTGGAGATTTCAAGCTTTGTAGGATAGTTTGCAAAAGTAGCTTCCAACTCAATGACCTTCACATCATCACCCTGATAAGAAGCGTCTAATGCAAAGATTTCCTCATTCAATACAGATCCCTTCGGTGCTTCAATCTCTTTCACATAATACTGTCCAAGAGGAAGGTCACTCACAAATACACACTTACCGTCTGTACCTGTCACAGCCTTTTCCACAAGGGTATCTTTAGCAACGATAATTTTACCGTCTGCATTTACAATATCCTCTGCCGCATAAAGACCAAAAATTGCTCCTTCAAGGTCTTTCTTAGTCTCTGCATCTGTCTTGATTACAGTTACCTGTACCTTCTGTCTTTCATTGGTTACTTCCATACCTGCATAAAGCACTTCGGTATGCTGATCCACATAAGATAAGTCAGCCATGATAGGCTCGCTGTCTAATACAAAGCCTTCCAAAGCTCACCAACAGCAGGCTCATCCACATAGTCTACTGTGATGATTGCTTCGTAAGTGTCAGGATCAATTTCATAGAAAGTATCTGTATCTACCATTACAGTTACATACTCGTCATTGATTACATAACCATAAGGGGCTGCCACTTCCTCAATACGGTAATTGCCAAGAGGTAATACATCCGGTAAAATCAAATCTCCATCACCATCGGTAAAGAATGACGTGTGTGTTTCCTTTGAAGGATAGGTTGTAATCATTTCCACATACTCATTGGTATCCATATTGAAAATCTTAAACTCTGTATTCGGAATAAGAACTGTCATTCCGGTATCTGCATCCTTCTTAATAACACGGAGCTTTGCAGTAAACTCACGGTCAAGGAACACTCTCCAAATCTGAGGTGTTGTAGGATTATTCTCTATAATCTTTACCTCAAAAGCCTCTGTATTTCTTCTAATCTTCTATCTGCCGTACCCGCTGCTTTTGCAAGTGCAAAGAATGTAATCCATACTAAAGCAACTCCTATACCAATAATAGCTTTTATCATCTGCCATTCCCCCGTTTCTACTCTGCTTTCTTTCTCTGCTCCTCCTCTATGTGTCTGACATATTCCTTAATATCAATCAAATCATCTAAGTCATAGATTTTGGAACTCATTGCTCTTTCCACATTTTCCGGGGTACACTCACCATACTCTGTTAATGCTGCTATTACCTTTGCCTTGATTTTTTCCTGTACTGCATCCGGCATGGCTGCTATATAGTAAGGTGGCAGTTCTGTAATCTCTGTCTGAACCTCCTTTTCATACTCATAACTTTTTTCAAAGTCATTGATAAACTTTTCTTTTACCAAGATTGCTCTTGTCTTGTTTTCCTCGCTGGCTAATTCCACCAACTCGTCCATGAACTGAATTAACTCTCGTTTTGTCATTGCCAACCTCCTTTTTCGGGCAAAAAAAGTAGGACTTATTAGCAATGTCGAATAAACCGTTTTTAAGAGCTAATTCAGTCCTACATGAATTTTAATATTAAATTTCACCTCGCATTCTAATAAAAGCCATAACTCGACCATATCAGTAATCGAACATTATCTGACTTTTTGAAATGTAGGTCTTTGATTGTAAACAGCGCTGTCCTAACCTTAACCTAATGGCATAAAAAAATAGGACTAAATCAGTGCAAACCCTTGATTTTGTTGGGTTTCTCTTAATTTAGTCCTATTATAACAGGTCCATGTCTGGATACATCCAGTTTTCCCACCAGTTTTTCTTGGATCAAACCTTTATTCTTACGAATTAATTGTAGTTTTTGTGAAAAAATCATTGCATATCACCTCCACAATCATCGTACTATATTTTGAGCATTTATTACATAAACCGCTAATTGCTATTTTGCTACTATTATTATACATTACATATTCACTTATGATATGGTTCTCCGTTTATTATCCTGTAACTTCTGTACACCTGTTCAAGCAGTATGACCCTCATAAGCTGGTGCGGAAAAGTCATGTCAGAAAAGCTGAGCAGCATATCGCTTTGCTTTAATACACGCGGGTCAAGTCCAAGCGAACCTCCGATTATAAAAGCTATATGGCTTGTACCGCCGATACCCAGTTTATCTATCATTCCTGCCAGCTGCTCGGAATTTAATTTTTTACCTTCTATTGCAAGCGAAATTACATATTCGTCACCTTTAAGCGCACCGAGTATACGCTCGCCCTCTTTGGCCTTAATCTGGTCACACACAGTCTGCGAACAGCCCTCCGGGGTCTTTTCGTCAGGCAGTTCAACAACAAAAGGCTTACAGTATCTTGTAAGCCTTTTCATATATTCATCCACGGCCTGTGAATAGAATTTCTCTTTGATTTTACCAACACAGATAATTGAAATTTTCATCGCAGCAGACACACATCTCCATCCAGTAATTTCTCGAACTCGTTCATCGGCATAGGTTTGGCATAATAATAACCCTGTGCAATATCGCATCCGATATTGGTAAGAAACTCGACCTGTTCTGCAGTCTCTACACCCTCACACACTATCTTTATGCCAAGTCCGTGCGCCAGATTTACAATTGATTTAATAATATATCTGCTCTTCTCGGATTCGTCATCCAGAAACTGCTTGTCCAGCTTAAGTTCACTAATCGGGAGCAGATTCAGCATGTTAAGTGAAGAATATCCACAGCCGAAATCATCCATCGATATATTGTACCCAAGCTTTGACATTCGTCTTATTAAATCAATCATATCATCCGTATTCTCCGTGAAAGCACTCTCCGTCAACTCGAATACGATATTATTCTTATTGATGCCGTATTTATCAAAAGTATTGATAAGCTTATTAATATAAACCGTGTCATACACATGCATTCTTGACTGGTTTACCGAAATAGGTACAGTATATCTGCCCCATTCGCTGCGCTTTTTGATCATGGCACAGATACGCTCAAGCATATAGAAATCGACCTTATTGACGAATCCGTTCTGCTCAAAAAGTGGGATAAAATCATTCGGTGCGATCATTCCGTCCTCCGGTGACATCCAACGCACAAGCGCCTCTCCACCGACAATATGTCCGTCCCTGAAACTCACCTTAGGCTGGATATAAGGAACAAATTCATGATTGTTCAGCGCCTTGCTCATCTTATATGTAAGTTTCTGTTTTCTGGCAATATCATAATTGATATTATTATCCAGAATGGTTACCATCTTGGATATGGATTTCTTGGAAAGCTTACTTGCTATTGCTGCCTTGTCAATCATCATATTGACATCTTCTCCATAATCCTCGATGATATACATACCACAGTTGCAATTTATTTTAATAACTTCTCTAAGTTCCTCGATTTCAAATTCAATATCTTCCAGATATGTCTCAATAATGTATTTAAGACTGTTAATATCAAGAAAATTAATCATAAAAACAAATCTGTCCGCAAACATTCTTGTAAAAATGCCATCCGGCATAATAATGTCATGAATCCTGTCCGCTACAGATTTAAGTATTCTATCACCCTGGTTACGTCCATAATAATCATTAATCGCTTTAAAATTACTTATGTCTATCACACCGACAACATAATTAACGTCCTTATACTTAAGCATTATTTCGGCATCATCAACAAACCTTGCAAAATTACCGTACCCTGATATCGGATCAATATTAATATGTTCGTCAATTAACTTCTGGGTATTCCTCTTTCCCATCCATAATGAATAGCCTACAAGCACTAATATAAGTCCGACAAGAACTATAAGCAGATATACGTTGACCTGAATAGTGGCTGCATCTATCTCCATCTCAAGCAAAATCAATTGTGTAATCCTCACTCAACCAATAATATAATTCATTCCGGCATGCCTTACGGCACGCCGGATAATAATGCGCTGATTAATTCTTAGCGCTTAAGTACTCATCAATACCTTTTGCTGCAGCTTTTCCGGCTCCCATTGCAAGAATAACCGTAGCAGCTCCCGTTACGGCATCGCCACCGGCAAATACACCAATCTTGGATGTCTGTCCGGTTGTCTCATCAGCAACGATACACTTACGCTTATTGATCTCAAGACCCTTAGTGGTCGATGATATAAGCGGGTTCGGTGATGTTCCGAGTGACATAATAACTGTGTCAAGATCCATTTCAAATTCAGAACCTGGAATTTCCACAGGGCTTCTTCTGCCTGATGCATCAGGCTCGCCAAGTTCCATTCTCACGCACTTAATTCCCTTAACCCAGCCCTTGTCATCGACAAGAATCTCTGTAGGATTGGTAAGAAGATCAAAAATAATTCCTTCTTCCTTAGCGTGATGTACCTCTTCAACTCTGGCAGGAAGTTCTTCCTCACTTCTTCTGTAAATGATATGAACCTCAGCTCCGAGTCTCAATGCCGTTCTCGCAGCATCCATCGCAACGTTACCGCCGCCGACAACAGCAACCTTTGTTCCTGCTGCAATCGGGGTATCATAACCATCCTCAAAAGCCTTCATGAGGTTATTTCTTGTGAGATACTCGTTAGCTGAAAATACTCCGTTGGCATTCTCTCCCGGTATTCCCATAAATCTAGGAAGACCTGCACCCGAACCGATAAATACGGCTTCAAAGCCCTCTTCTTTAAGGTCATCAATCTTGACAGCCTTACCTACAACAACATTCGTCTCTATTTTAACGCCAAGCTTCTTAACGTTCTCAACTTCTGCCTGAACTACCTTGTCCTTCGGAAGACGGAACTCAGGAATTCCGTAAACAAGAACTCCGCCGGCCTTGTGTAATGCTTCAAAAATAGTAACATCATAACCAAGTTTGGCAAGGTCTCCTGCACATGTAAGTCCTGACGGGCCTGAACCGATTACCGCAACCTTCTTGTTCTTTTTCTCTTTGGCCGGTTCCGGTGTGATTCCGTTCTCTCTTGCCCAGTCAGCAACAAATCTCTCAAGCTTACCTATTGATACAGGCTCACCCTTGATTCCTCTGATACATTTGCCTTCACACTGTGATTCCTGTGGACATACACGTCCGCACACAGCCGGAAGAGCTGATGACTGGCTGATAATCTTATAAGCCTCAGCAAAATTACCTTCCTTAACTTCATGTATAAATGCCGGAATATTGATAGATACCGGACATCCCTTCATACACATTGCATTCTTACAGTTAAGACATCTGGAAGCCTCTTCCATAGCCTCTTTCTCATTATATCCAAGGCAAACCTCTTCAAAATTGGTTGCTCTTACTTTCGGATCCTGTTCTCTTACAGGCACTCTCTTCATAACATCCATTATTTGTCACCTCCGCAGCCGCATCCGCCGTTCTTGTGAGTTGCACCCTCTGTAAGTGCCAGCATTGCACGACCTTCCTGTGTCTTATACATCTGCTGTCTCTTCATGGCCTGATCGAAATCAACAAGATGTCCGTCAAATTCAGGTCCGTCAACACACGCGAACTTAACTTCATTACCAACCTGCACACGGCACGCTCCACACATACCGGTTCCGTCAACCATGATAGGGTTGACACTGACAACCGTATGTATTCCGAGTTCTTTGGTAAGAAGGCATACAAACTTCATCATGATCATCGGTCCTATAGCTACACAGTGGTCATACTCTTTACCAAGATCGTTTACGAGATATTTAATCGTATCCGTAACCATTCCGCCTCTGCCGTAACTTCCGTCATCTGTTGTTATATAGAGATTGCCGGCAACTTCCTGCATCTCCTTCTCAAGAATAACAAGATCCTTTGTCTTGGCACCAACAATAACATCAGCGGCAATACCGTGTTCATGGAGCCATTTAACCTGCGGGTAAACCGGAGCAGTTCCAAGACCGCCCGCAACAAAAAGAATCTTTTTCTTCTTAACATCTTCAATATCGTCTGTAACAAGATCGGAAGGACATCCAAGCGGTCCTACGAAATCTTCAAGATAATCTCCTGTCTTAAGCTCTGACATCTTCTTAGTGGATGCTCCGATAACCTGAACAACTATCTGAACCATTCCTCTTTCTCTGTCATAGTCTGAAATCGTAAGTGGAATACGCTCACCATTCTCGTCAATCTTAGCAATAATAAACTGGCCCGGCTCGCATGATTTAGCCACACGCGGAGCTTCTATTTCCATAAGGAAAATATTGCTGGCCAGAAACTCAGCCTTAAGTATCTTGTACATAAAGCACCTCCTATATTTATCTAATTACCATTTTATACAATAGAATCAAGTAATGCAATACAAATATACTGGAAAATTGTAAAAAAATAGCGTGAAACCGATAAAAGTCCCACGCTATGATTGTATTATTTGACTGATGAAAGTTTATAACTTCCCTTTGAGCCTGTTACCTTATATACATCTCCGGTATTGGCATCAGCACCATACCAATAATCCTGTGCATCATGTCCAATGTTGTAATAGAACATATATATCTGTTTATCATCGACTGTCTTTAATGAATAATAATCCATTGAACATTCATTATCATCTTTGTCAATATGTTTCTTATTGACAATTTTCTTGTCTATCAATGCACTCCATATGAAATCCTCTGCCTCTGTCTGAGTATATTTGGATTCATACGTTACCTTATATGTCTTGGATGCCATGGTGCTCTTTCCATGTCCGTCAACAACCATCACGGTAACAACCGTAGTTCCTGCCGGAAGTTCAAAAGGCTTGCTGTACTCTGTGCTGTCTGTAGTAGGTGCCGTTCCGTCAAGTGTATAATATGCCTTACTGCCTGACGCAATTCCGGTAACCGTAACCATTACTTTGGACGACTGTGAAATTGTCGTGTCTGACGGTGTTATTTCAGGTGTCGCCGGTCCTGAATACTGTATATTATAGGTCTTGGTTATAACATCGCTCTTAATTCCGTAATCGTTAACCGCATAGAATTTAACAGTGGTCTGCCCCTCTTTAAGTTCTATTCTGTTAGAAAAAACCTGTGCATTGTCCTTAGGATCTGAGCCGTCTATTGTGTAATATATCTTACATCCGTTATCAGCTGAAAGGAATACCTTCTGATCGTCGCTGTAACTGCCTTCATCCGGTGTCGCCACTGGATCCTGAGGCACATATTTCTTAAACAATGCAATAATATCATCATCTTCAGTGGCAGCTGCCTTTTCATACAGGTCGCCGAGCTTGGTATAATCTTTACCATTCAGATAAACTGACATAAGATTATAATATGCATTCTTGTTATCACTGTCACGGTCAATCACATCAAGCAATATCTCTTCTGCCTTATCATCCTGGGAAGTATTCTTATAACATTCAAACAGGTAAAGCATCATATTGATATTGGTATCACTGTCGCCCTTGCCTTCATCATAGGTAAGTGCTTTCTCAAAATCAGATATAGCGGTATCGTAATCTTTATCATCATAGGCCTTATATCCAAGTTCATTATAATATCCGTAATTATCTTTGCTCTTATTAAAAGCAGCCCTGACCACAAGAAATGCCGTTATTCCTATTATAAGAACCGCTGCTACAACAGATGCTACGATAATAATGATCTTCTTCTTATCCGGCTTATCGGAATCATCATCAGAATCATCATCCGGCTCATCATATATCTTCTCTTCTTCATCCGGTATATCATCTGTTTCAGATGTGTTCTTATTAACATATGCATGTGCATCAGCTGTCTCTTCATCCACAATACTTGCTATTGATTTGGCAAGTTCCTCTTCTAAATCAAAATCATCTCTCATAGTAACCTCTCCTTATTTTGCATACACTCACACTATACCACATTCATCATTCAAAATCAACAAATGCAAATATTAAGTTTTTGTTACGAAATACACTCCGGATGAAATTGTTACAAAAATATTAAATCTTTTTTCGTTTTTTCACACAGCCGTCACATTCGTATACTAAATTAATAAGTGGATAGTGAAGTATAACTTTCTATCTCCCCCCTCATATTTAAAAGCTGGAAGCACCAAAGTTAATTCTTTGGTGCTTCGTTTTTGTTCTCGGAATCGAAAAAGGCATTGTGGTCAATCAGCCGCAATGCCTTTCGTTATTCTTATATTATTTTTTCCTGTTAATGAACTTGCCCGGATCCACAGCCATTACTTTGACATAACATGTAACTGTCTTACCATCGACCGTTCCGCTTATCACACATTCACCCGGCATACGTCCTGTTACCAGTCCGTTACCGTCTATTGTAGCAATTCTTGGATTCGATGTTCTCCACGATACTGCTGACGGAGCACCATCCACATACAGGTTAAATGTATCATATTGTTCTATCCTGATATCCGTATAATGCATTGCCATTGAATGTATTATACATGTATCCTGAACGGTTCCGGATGAACTGTATGCCGTAACTTCACATGTTCCGGCCCCAACCGTAATGATATTGCCATATGCATCAACCGTCACAATAGATGTATCTGAGGATACCCATTTAACATGTTCATTTGTATTGGTCGGATATAACCTTGCAGTAAGCTGTCTTGTCTTGCCCTTTAACATCGTGATTTCCGATGAATTAACCGAAATCGAAGATGCCTTTATTATTTCCTTGACAATAACCGTACAGTTGGCAACAACTTCATTGCCATCTGTCGATGTAGCATGTACCACAGTTCTTCCTGGAGTTACACCCACTACATCACCGTCGGAATATACCTTTGCCACGCTCTCGTCATCCGATGTCCAGACAAGATTCTTGATAGATGCATTAGGCGGTGTTATTGTTGCCTGTAAGTTATATGTATCTCCTACATATACAGTAATCTTTGACTTGCTTAATGATATCGATGTAACAGGATTAATGACTCTTATTACAACCGAATCGCTTACTCCGCCACCATCAGCCGCTGTCGCAGTTATAACAACATTACCCGGCTTAACACCTGTAACCTTACCGCTCTGATCCACGGTCGCAATCGACGTATTGCTGCTTCGCCATACAACCGCTTTATTGGAAGCAGTCTCTTTACCAACTGTCACTTTAAGATTTACTGAATTATTCACGTTAAGATTCTTCGGGTTACCTGAAATCTTAATGCTCTCTACATACTCTTTAACTTTAATTGTACATGTAGCCTTGAGTCCGCTCTCGTTAGTCGTAACGACTATCTGACATTCGCCTCCGACAAGTGCCGATACAACACCGTTCTCATCAACAGTCGCTATCGTCGGGTCACTTGACATAAATGTTACCGATTTATCAGGTGCATCATTAGGAAGTACCGTAGGAACTATTACAAACTTTGTTCCGGTTACCATTTCCTGATAATATGTATTAAGTGTGAGTCCCGTTACCGGTTCCGTTATCTCTATAATGCAGTATGCAACCGTTCCGTTATCTTCACTTACACATGAAATCGTTACCGTACCTACAGCAAGTGTGGTAACTTTACCGGTCTGGTCAACCGTTGCAAGCGATGTATCAGATGAACTCCATGTTACCTTCTTATTGTCAGCCGTATCAGGAAGTACCTCCGCACTGAGCCAGAGTACCGTTCCTTTCTTGACCGATAATTCAGTTTCGGAAAGATTGATAGATGTAACAGGCTGAAGAACCGTAACATTAGTCATATCAATATATCCGCCATCCTCTGTCTGGACGATTATTGTGGCACTGCCGCTTCCCACAGCAGTGAGCATACCTGTTGAATCAACGGTCACAACCGCTTCATTGGATGATGACCATTTAACATTCTTATTGGTTGCATTATCCGGAGTAATCAAAGCTGTAAGTCTCGACTGCTCGCCTACATTAAGCGTAAGCCTGTCGTAATCCATCTTAATTCCTTCAACCTGCTGCGTTATATGGAATTTACAATATGCCACTTTGGAATTGTCCGCATTGGAAGTTACACTTACATATGTCTCACCAGGTCCTACAAATGTTACAAGACCATTCTGGTCAACCGTAACGACCGAAGGATCCAGGGATGCCCATGTTACGGATGTATCAACGCCGGCCGATGCCGGAAGAACTGTGGCTGTAAGCTGGAACTTCTGCAATGCCATCTGTGCCGTAACGCTTGTGTTATCAAGAGTTATGCTTGTTACTCCTTCAGTTACATAAAAATCCGCCGTTGCGATATATAATCCGTCTTCCGAAACTACAGTTATCGTAGCCTTGCCGCCGTTAAGACCAGTTACAAGTCCAAGCTGCTGCTGGCCTTCATTGGTATATGGTACAACCGATATGATTGACGGATCGGAGGATACCCAGCTGAGCTTGGTATTATCCGGAACAACCGTCTCTCCGAAGTTAAGATACGCCGTAATATATAATTCCGCCCCTTTCTGGAGGGAAATCATGTCCTTAATCTCTTTACCATTGTACATAAGTGTGAGATTATTTACAGGATTAAGTATATAAACTTTACATTCTGCAGTCTTGACAATACCGTCAATCTCCTGCGTTGCTATAAGTGTTACATATCCGTTGTCTCCGGTCTTAAGTGCTGTTACCGTTGCTGTAAGACCGTCTTCCGAAATTTCAAGCAACGCCATGTCACTGTCCGATAATTTCCAGTGAACCGGCTGCTCAGTGTTCGAAACCATGGCTGTAACGCTTCCCTTTGTTCCGATGTTAAGGGACATTGATGTATTGGAAAGTGAAAATCCGTCAATAACGGTAATTGTTATTGTCTCAACATGCCCGTTCCATGTCACCGTCACATCTGCCGTTCCGGTGCTGTTTGCCGTAAACATTCCTGTCTTGGAGTCATACGAAACTATATTATTATTGCTTGATGCATAATTAACCTCTGATGGATTGGCTGTTGTTGAAATCGCAATCTTGTCACCGACGAGAACTGTCGTCTCCGGTGTATTGACAACATACGGTACTTTTACCGTTACCGAATCGCCGGCATTATTATTGGGATTATGATCAAGGCAGCTGGCATATACCGTAGTAGATCCTGCGTACACACCGTACACAACTCCGTTGCTTACAGTAGCAACATTCTCATCCGCAGACCACCAATATACA
>OLJA01001172.1_pt1 | contig 14120 bp, 14 predicted proteins | sample 1601401 | NCBI WGS metagenome assembly OLJA01 (sample SAMN01915217, study PRJEB22387) | human gut metagenome | isolation source: stool | host: Homo sapiens | place: USA | reverse complement strand
GGAGCTGATATGCATAAATATAATACGTTATACACTCGTATATTTTGACCTCAACATCTTTTTATAAAATTATAAAAGACTTATAAGCGGATAATCCCCGGTAAATACCGTCACTGCAGGGCCCGTCATATATACCATATTGTCCTTATCATCCCACTCGATGAATAAATCTCCGCCGAGAAGATGCACCGTAACCCTTCTGTCGCACAGACCGTTTAACATGGTTGCAACAGCGGACGCACACGCTCCCGTTCCGCACGCAAGCGTCTCACCGGTTCCTCTCTCCCACACGCGCATATAGATGTTCTTCCTATCCGCAACACGTATAAACTCCGTGTTAGTGCGCTCCGGAAATACAGGATTGCTCTCAAAGAGCGGTCCTATTTTCTCTATATCTATTGTCTTTTCATCGTCGACATATGTTATTACATGCGGATTTCCCATGGAAACACAGCTCACCCTGTACTCTTTTCCGTCGACGGTGAGCGGAGCGTCAAGGACGACCGGAACCTTATCGGGAACCGGTTTTTCATATCCCTCATGCAGCGGTGCCGCAAGGTCACTTCCGTCAGCCTCTATCTTTCTTGTCGCTTCAAGCGTTGTCGGGATAAGTGCCGGCTCAAAAATAGGAGCACCCATGTTCACACGTACCTCTCCCACCTGTCCGCCCAGCAATCTGAGATTAAGATACTTAATTCCCGCCGCTGTCTCAATCGACACATCAAGCTTGTCCGTGAGCCCGAAATCGTACACATATTTTCCCACACAGCGGATTCCGTTTCCGCACATTGCACTTCTTGAGCCGTCAGCATTATACATTTCCATATAGAAATCTGCCACCTTGGAAGGCTTAATAAGAATAAGTCCGTCTGAGCCGATTCCAAAATGTCTGTCGCTTACTGCCTTTGCTATATCGGACGGTGTCGCAAGCTCCTCCTTAGTACAGTCTACATATACATAATCATTTCCAAGTCCCTGCATTTTTGTAAATTTCACAGCAATCTCCAATCTGCGGATTTATCATCCGCACCCTATATTTTTATCTTATATGGTTCCAAAAACAAATTGGCACAACACACCGTCTTATCACACAGAGCCTCATGCTTTCCCATAAATCACACATACAGGCTCAGCACCATCTGTGCCGACTCGACAAGCTTACTTCCACTGTCCATCGCACATTTCTGGATATATTTATGTGCCTCGTCCTCCGTCATGTGATTTCTCTCCATCAGAACCGCCTTTGCCTCATCTATAAGCTTGCGTTCCTCCGTATTTCTTACAGCCGGCTGGCTTCTCTGTCTCCTTCTGCGCCTATACTGTGCCTCAAACATCATGTGTATGGTATTCACAAAATCCACCATCTTTACAGGCATAGATATGCTCACAATGTCACTTGGACACTGGGACAGCACCCTTTCAGAGGCAAGCAAAAGAAGGTCGAACTGTGGCGGAAGGCTCTCCTTGAGCTCAAGATACAGCATATCAGGCAGTCTATACCCAGATATGACAATTCCTCCGCTCAGCGAATGTGCATGCTCAAGCGCAAATGCACCTGTTGTGCATACAACATCCACATGAAATCCGTTCTTTGCCAGAAGTCCTTTAAGTCCTTTGCCGTCCTCAATTTTCGGAAACACTACTATAATGTTTTCCATATAATCCATTACCTCGACATCAATATTTATAAAGGTACTGCTTTATTTCCCAGTCCGTAAGCTGCGTGGAATAGTCCTTCCACTCCTTTTTTATATTGTCAAGATATACCCTTGTTATATGTGATCCAAGTGTCTGCTTAAGATAATCATCGTTAGCAAGCTCAATTCCGGCCTCCATAAGATTCTCCGGGAGATTGTCTATACCGGCTTCAAGCCTCTCACTGTCTGTCATATCATAGATATTCCTGTTGACTGCCTGTGGAATATGCAGCCTTCTTCTTATTCCGTCAAGTCCTGCCGACAGACATACTGCAAGAACAAGATAAGGGTTAGCTGTAGGATCCGGACTCCTTAGCTCAGCTCTTGTCCCCTCACCCTTAGACGCAGGGATGCGTATAAGCGGACTTCTGTTGGTTGCTGACCATGCAATGTATACAGGTGCTTCATACCCCGGAACAAGTCTTTTATATGAATTGATAAGAGGATTCGCGATGGCTGTTATGCCCTTCACATGCTCTAATATGCCGGCTATGAACTGATATGCCGTCTCACTCAGTCCAAGCTTATCCTTCGGGTCACAGAACACATTCTTTCCATCCTTTGAGAGTGACATATTAATGTGCATTCCCGAGCCGTTCATGCCGTACTTAGGCTTCGGCATAAAGGTCGCATACATTCCGTGTCTCTTTGCGATCGTCTTTACAACAAGCTTGAAGGTCATTATATCGTCCGCCACCTTAAGCCCCTCATCATATTTGAAATCTATCTCATGCTGTGCAGGAGCCGCCTCATGGTGCGACGCCTCTATCACAAAGCCCATATCCTCAAGTGTCAACACCATGTCTCGTCTTGCATTCTCACCGTAATCGTTAGGTCCAAGGTCAAAATATCCCGCCTGCTCATCAGAGTCGGTTGTAGGCCTGCCCGATTCATCCGATGCAAAAAGGAAAAATTCACATTCCGGTCCGACGTTGAAGGTATAGCCCATATCGGCTGCTTCCTTCAATACTCTCTTTAATATATATCTTGGATCACCCTCAAAAGGTGTACCATCCGGCTTACAAACGTCACATATAAGTCTCGCCACCTTACCCTGCTGTGGTCTCCAGGGAAAAATCGTAAAGCTGTCAAGATCCGGATACAGATACATATCCGACTCCTCTATACGGACAAAGCCATCTATGGAAGCTCCGTCAAACATAATCTTATTATCCAGTGCTCTTTTCAACTGGCTTGATGTGATTGCAACATTCTTTAAAATGCCAAATGCATCTGTGAACTGCAGACGCACGAACTCAACATCCTCCTCAGCTACAATTCTCAATATATCTTCTTTGCTGTATCTGCTCATATCTGTACCTCCGTTGCACAATAATACGGTGCATATATTAGTTCATTATATCAAACGTATCTTTTATTTTCAATATTTTGTTGCTTTTGCACGATATCGCTTTACTATATCAAGTTATGCGTTGTATTTTTTATTTAATAATCAGATAATTGCAGAAAGAAACTAAATAAATTAAGTGTGAAGAGCACTAAGCGATGGGTAAGGGGGATGCGGATTGCGAATGTCCGCTTTACTAAATATGATTCTTATACACCCGTACCTGAAATTTTCATTGACTGAAATGCTGCCTTAATGTATAAAATAGTATATAACCCGGCTGTTATTTTTGAGCGGAAATATACAGCCAATTATATTTATAATATTTTCCATCCTTCCGCTCAGAAACGGAGTTTTTATGCTAACTAATTTTAATGGGAAGAAAAACCGGATGCACATTGGAAAGCTACAGGCATTTATCCTAAGCATGTGCCTGGTTACAGCCGGTATTTTCGGACTCACCGGATGCTCTGATGCCTCCACAAATGTCAACAATACAATCTATCTTGAGACAACAAAACAGACCGCAGGCTCAGATGACACAGCCACATTGCCTGCCGATAATGAAAGCGAATCCGGCAATCCGTCAGACAGCACAGGCGGACCTGAAAACGCCGGGACATCTTCGGACAGCACAACCGCCGAAGCTTCGACCGAGGTCACTGCCACCGTCGCTCCCGTAAGTGTCAACCTCATAGCAGTGGGTGACATGCTCCTTCACGGCGGCATACATAACAGCTCATTACAGCCCGACGGAAGCTACAATTACGCGCATGTATTTGAGCACACGAAGGACAGAATCGCTGCGGCTGATATCGCAGTTGCCAATCAGGAGGTGATTCTTGGAGGCGTGGAACTCGGCGTGAGCAGCTACCCTACCTTCAATTCACCGCAGGCCTTCGGCGATGCGCTGGTCGACACAGGCTTTGACGTGATTCTGCATGCCACCAATCACACGATGGATAAGGACACTGTCGGAGTGCTGAACACAATACACTTCTGGAAGGAAAAGCACCCGGACACTACCTTTCTCGGAATAAATGAGAATGAGGATGAGCGCGATACAATAAGAATAGTTGAGAAGGACGGCATAAAAATCGCCATGCTAAACTACACCTATGGACTCAATGGCTTCTCACTCCCTGCTGATAAGCCTTATCTTGTGAACCTTATGGACGATGCTCACAAGACTGAGATAGCACAGGACATGAAAAATGCCCGCGAACAGGCTGACTTTGTCATCGTGTATCCTCACTGGGGCACCGAGTACATGCTTGAAGCCACCGATGAGCAGAAGCAGTGGGCACAGTTTTTCGCCGACAACGGTGCAGACCTTATCATCGGAACACATCCTCATGTTGTCGAACCTGTTGAATGGATAACCGCCGCCAATGGCAGACAGACGCTTGTGTACTACTCTCTCGGCAACTACATATCGATACAGTACTACAACTATTCAATGCTCGGAGGCTTCGCTGAGGTCACAATCACAAAGGACTCGACCGGCACTTACATATCCGACTATGATATGGATTTTCTCGTGACACATTACACGGCAGGACGCACGGAAATGACAACCTATTTTCTTAGCGACTACACGGATGAGCTTGCCAGCCGCCACGCAATTCTCACGGAGCCTTATGCCGGGCAGTACGCCGAAGGCTACAGAAATGTCAACCAGTGGTATCCTTTCACTGTTGAGGGGCTGTGGAACCTTGCAAGACAGATATGCCCGCAGTTTGTGAAGTAGATATAATTTTAACAGGCTTCTTGCAAATATTCAGCCAATTTGTTATTCTTAGAGAGTAAGTTTTATACAATTATAATGTTATCGTAATACAAATAATTAATTTGGGAGGTACTTATGTTATCACAGGATTTAATAAAAGCGGCTTTACAAAAAGCCCTCTCCACAGGTGCCGACTATGCCGAGGTCTTTGCAGAGCATACAGACAGCAAGACAATAAGCATGGTCTCATCCAAGGTGGATAAGATTGAGGACGCCGTGATAAGCGGTGTCGGAATAAGAATATTCAAGGGATTAAGATGTGTGTCGGGAAGTACCTCTTCCCTGCTTCCGGAGGCGGTATTAGCCTGTGCTGAAAGAGTTGCAGGTGTACTTAATGATACCCCTATAATTTCCAATGTAAATCTCACCGAAAGAATATTCGGAGATATCCACCCTATCAAGGTTGTGCCGGTGTCCGTTGCCAACTCCACCAAGATTGATTATCTCAGGGAGGCATACAATGCCGCAAAGGAGTATAACGAGGGAATTTCCCAGGTTACAGGCTCCTTCCTCGATGTCGACCACAAGATTCTCATAGCCAACAGCGAAGGACTTTTTGCTCAGGACAGACAGATTCGTTCAAGAATAAGAATACAGGCTGTTGCAAGCAAGGCAGGCGAAAACCAGACCGGCTCCAGCAGTCCGGGAGGAAGGGTCGGAATGGAGCTTTTTGACCTCTGCAATCCTAAGGAGGTCGGCATAGAGGCAGCACGCGAAGCCATGGTTATGATAAATGCAGGTTACATAAATGCCGGAAATATGCCTGTTGCCATTGAAAACGGCTTCGGCGGAGTTATCTTCCACGAGGCATGCGGCCACTCCCTTGAGGCATCGAGTGTCGCCTACGGCAATTCGCAGTTTGCAGGAAAGCTCGGAACACAGATTGCCTCTGCTAAGGTGACAGCCATCGACGACGGCACAATTCCAAACGCATGGGGCTCCATAAATATTGATGATGAGGGCACACCTTCAAGGAGAAACGTCCTCATCGAGAACGGTGTATTAAAGTCCTACATGATAGATAAATTCAACGGCAGACGTATGGGAATGGAGTCGACAGGAAACAGCCGCCGACAGAGCTATGCCTTCACACCTACCTCGAGAATGACCAACACCTACATTGCTCCGGGCAATGACAGCGACGAGGATATCATAAGCTCCATCGAATATGGTCTGTATGCTGCCAAGATGGGCGGTGGCTCGGTAAATCCTGTGACAGGACAGTTCAACTTCGCCGTCAGTGAGGGCTATGTCATCAGAAACGGTAAAATCTGTGAGCCTGTAAGAGGCGCAAGTCTTATCGGAAAAGGCTCAGATATCATTATGAATATAGACATGGTTGGCAGAAACCTTCTCCACGGTCAGGGTATGTGCGGTTCGTCCTCAGGAAGCATTCCTACCAATGTCGGACAGCCGTTAATCAGGGTATCATCTATAACCGTCGGTGGACGTTAAGAGATTAGTGTCGCCGTAGGGCGGCGGAATGGAGATTAGAATGAATTATCAGGAATTTAAGAATGCGGTCTTAGCCGCAGCCAAGGAGAATAATCTTAAGGATTATGAGCTCTACTATACAGAATCCTCAGGTACAAGCGTTGAAGCTTACCAGAGTGAAATCAACACCTTCACCTCGGAAAGCTCTCTGGGTGTATGTTTTAAATGTATCATAAATGGCAAAACAGGTTATGCCTCTACTGAGAATTTAACAGCCGATGATGCTCTTTCGCTTATAAAGCGCGCCACGGAAAATGCTCTCTCCATTGAGAGCGATGAGCCTTCGTTCATACATAAGGCAGGTGACAATTATCTGTCCTACGAAGCACCTGCATACTTAGAACCAGATTCATCTGAGCTTGCGGATTTCACACTCAGGCTTCAGTCCGAGGTATATAAGGCTGATAAGCGCGTTGTTGACGGAACAATGTCCGCCTCAGGTTATGAAAGCAGCAGGTACGCTCTGTGCAATTCAAATGGTCTCGACCTTGAGGACACAGCCGCCTTCTCATACAGCTATGCAGCTGCGCTTGTATCCGATGGTGAGAACAAATATGACGGCGACGGCATCGCCTCAGGCAGTCTTGAAGGTTTCGATGCGGCAAAAATAGCGGCAGAGGCAGTTGACGATGCAGTATCCACAATCGGCTACACCTCCGTCCCGAGCGGAAAGTACACTGTCGTATTCTCGAGCAAGGTTATGGCAGCACTGCTCTCAACCTACTCATCCGTATTCTGTGCAGATACCGCACAGAAGGGCTTATCTCTCTTAGCAGGAAAAGAAAACACCAAGGTTGCCGCCGACCTTCTCACCTTGACCGATGACCCTCTCTACAAGGACGCTCTCGTCAAGAGAACCTTCGACGCTGAGGGTGCCGCAACCTACCCTAAGAACGTGATTGAGAATGGTGAACTCACCACACTTTTATACAATCTTGCAACAGCCGCAAAGGCAGGTGTAAAGACCACCGGAAACGCCTCAAAGGCTTCCTACGCTTCACCTGTATCCATCCACCCTTACAGCTTCTACATCAATCCTGTAAAGGGCTCCCTTGAGGATCTGCTCGGTGCCGCAGGTGATGGCATATATGTAACCTCCGTTGAAGGACTGCACGCAGGTGCAAATGCCATAACAGGTGATTTCTCACTCTCCTCGGGCGGCTTTAGGATTGAAAACGGCAAAAAAGGCAGACCGGTAAAGGGCTTCACAATATCAGGCAACTTCTTCTCACTCTTAAAGGATATATCCTTAATCGGTGAGGATTTAAAATTCAATCCTTTCGCACTCGGTGCATCGCGCTGCGGCTCACCGTCGGTTCTTGTTAAGGAAATAACCATCGCGGGCAAATAGGCACCTCATTAATTAAATTACCACATGCCGGATAAAAACAGGGACAGAAGAGCAATTCACATGCTCTTCTGTCCCTGTTTTATTAACCATTAAATTTCCTTTTTTAGTGCATATTTTTCGATTTGTTCCAGCCAGTATACCATTAATTTTCAGGCTTAAAATAAGTGGATATTCCCCATATTTATTATGCTATTTTATTTTCAAGTCTAAAGCTTGAACTATATAATATCATATATTGTCATATAATAAATTTAATATGCATGCTCTACACTAATAATTTTATCAGTCATTACATCTGCATTTACTCTGTTATTTTTTAAAATATCTTTGATATATGAAGGTAAACTATCAAACTCTAATGGTTTTAATGGTTCTGAAATTTTTATATATTGCTGTTCATCATCCTCATACAAATCATAACAATAAATCCCTTTTCTTGACAAATTAATGCAGTCCTCCAATAAAGAATTGGTATCATCATACTCTGTGACCACTTTTTCTTCTGTAAATTCAGCCAATTCGTTCATAAAGAAGTTTAAAAGGCTCTCTGTATTTTCTTTGCTTATACAGACAAATTCTGGAACATTTCCACATCCGGCTGATGTACACTCAAATATATGATTATTATTATCTATGCCAAACCACATTATATCTTCATATTGTAATTCGATTGCTGTTATTCTCATATTAATCCTCTTAATCCTCATTTATGAGCGATTTATCGCGATATAGTTTATATCTCATTCTCATACGGTTGACGAACCATGTTAATAAAGCGTTCTTCTGTAGCTCCAAACAACTTGTAATTCTTCCTAGCAGTATTCAATGACACCTTATTTGCTCCGATAATTCTATCGGGCATATTTTGAGCCACTTCATCATATTGCCAAAAGCACACATCGCAAATATCTGTAATTAATTCATCTGTATCATCAATAGTTAAGTAACCGCAACATGGACATCTTTTCATAAAACTTTATCCTTAAAATTTATTTTGGCGCATATTTTTCAATTTGCTCCAGCCAATATACAATTCCATTTTCCGGCTTAAAATAAGTGGATATTCCGCCATACTCATTTATTATACCAAACTCATTAGTCATTGTATCATATCTAAAATACGTTCCTTCATTAGATACAAAAGATTGTATAGTTGAAGTCGGTTTTTTCTCCAAAAAATTTCTTGCATCTTTTAAGTATTCTTCTGGAGAAGTATATCCATGTTTAGCCGCATGTTTATTTAATGTACTTTTCCCTTTACTATTTACAAAATCCACATCTGGATTCCTTGTACCATTATATAGTTGTCCTTTAATGTTACTACCACTCTTACTATCCTTCTCCCCTCCAACTTTTGGATCGCACTGTTTTGTAAATCCACTCGGATCACTATACATCACCGGATTGCTGTTACAGTATGCATACAGGTTTAGTCCGTCATTGTATATCACATCTTCCTGTGTGAACCTGCCAAGTGACGCATTGTAGTAACGTGCTCTCAGGTAATAGAGCCCTGTCAGTCCGTCTGCCATCTGTCCATTATATCTCAGACGATTCGGTACTGTTTCCTCTGCGGTGATGGTCTCGCCAAAAGCGCTGTAGCGGTAATGGTTCCTGATGCTTCCGTCACTGCCTGTGAGGTACCAGACACTTCCCTGCTCGTCATTCAGGTAATAACCAAACGAAGTGCCGTCAACCCGACTGATATATTCATTACCAAGTATATAATGCCTTGCCGGATTTTTATCTTCATCCAGTTCGTGAAGGAGCATTCCACCCTGATATACAAAGTTTGTTACCTTGTCCTTTTCGGTGATGGAATCTCGGTAGCCTTCTGCATCATAATGGTTTTTCTGTGTGAAATCATCTCCTGTTACGGATACATTACGGTTATAAACATCATACGCATAATGCAGTTTCTTAGTTGTTGCCCCGTCTGCTGTATGATAATTTTCTTCCGTCCACACATAATGTCTGTTGTATGAAGAACTTTCCTTTCCAGTATCCGGTTCCCCGCACAGACCTTCCTTCAGTGCCTTCTCATAACGGTGCGAATCCCCGTTCTCAATATTTCCATAGGCTTTCTCAAACGCATGGAACACGGCAAGTGCTTCTTTCCCCTGATATTAGCTTTCGACAGTCATACAGAAAACGCATCATCTTCACAGCACCACGTGTCATGAAAACAATGCGTTCTGCATCTTTGATGAAACAATGTTAAGTTTTGATTTCGGATGTTCTTATATACACCCAGATGGCAAATTTCGCCCCTTATGGACGTGTGACAATATATTCAGAAAACTTATTTTATTATCCCAATAGATGATATCCCTCTTCCACCAGTTTAACTAATGATTTGCTAACATATTCCTTTACAACTTTTCCGTTAGAAGACACTTCTACACATTGTAACTGTTTTTTTATCCAGCTAACTAATTCCCTATACCATTTATCAAGCAATTCACTTTTTTGTATTAAAACGCCACTTGCATCGTAATATTTCATTTCAAGATACAATCTCCCTCTTTGAATTTCTTTTACATTTTCTCTTAACATAGTATCACGAAATTCAATCACAGGTGATACAGTTGTATCAATGTATCTTTTGCCATCCAAAATCTCTTTAAACTCAAGTCTACCAAATTCATCTTTAAATAAATATAATTTTAACCATAAATGGCTAGGGAAATCTAAAATTTCAACTGTACCCTCAAATCTTTTAGTTTCAAATATTCTTCCAGCATATCTTACATATTCGAAAAAAGCTTTTTTATCCATTTCATCCATTATGAATCTAAACTGTTTTCCCATAGTTTCTCCTTCCTACCTATCATATGGATGATAGATAATTTTTGCTCCATTATACTCTACTGACGAACGTATATCACGTATTGCTTTTCGTTCTCTTGATACAGGAGCACCAGTTCTTTTTGTTGTTCTTCCAACTTGATGAATTTCCATAACTCTTCCTTTACTATCATATACTACCACATCAGCATATCTGCTTAGTGTTAGCATCTAAATAGTACAAAACAAAATGAGATATCCCCTTAAGTGTTGTATAATAAAGAAAATGGAGGAACTCATTATGTCACGACAAACAGCTCATCACACCAAGCAGTTCAAGTTGGATGCCATCAACTATCGCAAGGAACATCCTGATCTTACACAGGTTGAATGTGCAAGGAACCTAGGGATCGGTGTCAGTACCCTTGCCCGCTGGGAAGCCCAGTTCAGAGATAATGATGGCGATATTCCCGTTATTGGTTCCGGTAGCTACGCTTCCGAAGAAGAGAAGGAAATCGCTCGCCTTAAGCGTGAACTCCGTGATGCACAAGATGCTCTTGATGTGTTAAAAAAAGCCATCGGCATTCTGGGAAAAGATTAACAGAAGCTATCTATACTGAAGTTTCTGCAAAGGTAGAGGCTGCCAAAGTAACCGGACGCCGCATCTCTATCTCCGGAATGCTGAAATTTTTAGGCGTGTCCCGCTCTGGATACAGATCCTTTCTTCATCGAAAGGTATCTCCTTCCCGTCAGCGAAAAGATGCTGTTAAAAAGGAAATCCAGAAAATATATGATTATTCAAAACAGAATTACGGTGCCCCTAAAATTGCTCAGGAACTACGTAAATCTGGTGAAACCATCAGTCAGCGCACCGTAGGTAAATACATGCGTGAAATGGGCATTCGTGCCCAGTGGACCAAACCGTGGACTACTACCACCAGAGATTCTGATTTTAGCATGGAACTCCACAACATTCTCAATGAACAGTTCAATCCAGAACGTCCTAACGCTGTCTGGTGCACAGATATCACTTATATCTGGACGCAGGATGGTTTTGCATACCTTAACTGCGTTATGGACTTGTATGCCAGAAAAATCATTGCCTGGACTCTTGCAGACACTATGGAAGTATCTACAATTATCGAAACAATCAACAAGGCAAAAGCCTGTCGTAATACTGATTTACCACTTATTATCCATTCGGATCGTGGTAGCCAGTATGTTTCAAATGCGTGGCGTAAAGCCACAGAAAAGATGCAACGAAGCTATTCTCATAGTGGTTATCCTTACGATAATGCTTGCATCGAATCTTTCCATTCCTTAATCAAAAGAGAATGGCTTAACAGATTTCATATCATTAACTACAAACATGCCTATAGGCTTGTATTTGAGTATATTGAAACCTTTTATAATACCATTAGGATTCACAGCCACTGCGACTATATGTCTCCTAACGACTTTGAAAAAATGTATGAGAGGGTCTGTTCTCTGTCAGCAGCTTAGTGGCAAAACTTCTCATTTTATTTTGTGCTAAATCTTGACACAGGACCAAAACAAAAAGCCCTAAGCTGATATATTATCAACTTAGGGCGAACTTTTATGTCCGTGTTACCACCTAATTTCAGATTTCTCTGCACTCTGTCAATACGGGATTTCTCCGATATTGCTTCCTACGTTAACGGGGGAACTCCGTTGAAGCCTACTAAGATTCTCTGTTCGGTCCACAGCTCAGAGGCTGCTTCAATATTAGTTCAATAAAGATTCGCACCAACCATCTTCTCTCTGTGAAATCCCTAACACCTACTATTCCTCGTCAAAGCCTTTTTGTTTTGAATTAGTTGGAAGTATAGCACCGTATATTTAGTTTATCAAGCAGATAATGAAGAAAAATGGACTGTCACAAATCTGCAACAGTCCACTGTCTTTATACATGCTTATCATTCTGATAACAAATTGATAACACTTTTATGCAACCAATTTGCAACCACGCTTCCTGTAAATCCAGTGTTTTCGGGCATTCCGAGCGTTTTTCCCTACTCAAACTCAATCGTCCCCGGCGGTTTACTCGTCAGGTCGTAGAATACTCTGTTGACTCCCTTTACTTCATTGATGATCCGGCTCATTACGGTCTGCAGAACTGCGAACGGGATTTCTGCAGCTTCCGCTGTCATGAAGTCTACCGTGCGGACTGCACGGACTGCAACGGCGTAGTCGTAAGTACGCTCATCACCCATAACGCCGACAGAACGCATATTGGTAAGGGCTGCGAAGTACTGGTTTGGCATCCAAGGTGCTTCTTTGCCGTTTTCTGCCTTGTAGGATGCTGCCGCCTTGTCTATTTCTTCGCGGTAGATCGCATCTGCATCCTGCACGATACGAACCTTTTCCGCTGTGACTTCGCCGATGATGCGGATGCCAAGTCCCGGTCCCGGGAATGGCTGGCGGTACACAAGGTATTCCGGAAGGCCGAGCTCCAGACCTACCTTTCTGACTTCGTCCTTAAATAGGTTGCGAAGCGGTTCTACAATATCCTTAAAATCTACGAAATCAGGAAGACCGCCCACATTGTGGTGGGACTTAATGACTGCGGATTCCCCGCCAAGTCCTGATTCTACTACGTCCGGATAGATCGTTCCCTGTGCCAGAAAATCTACCGCACCGATCTTCTTTGCTTCTTCTTCAAATACACGGATGAATTCTTCTCCGATGATCTTTCTCTTCTGCTCCGGTTCTGTGACACCGGCTAATTTATCATAATAACGCTGCTGTGCATTGACACGGATGAAGTTGATATCAAAGCTGCCGCCTTTTCCGAATACGGCTTCAACCTCGTCGCCTTCATTTTTTCTGAGAAGACCGTGATCTACAAATACACAGGTAAGCTGTGAACCGACTGCCTTTGCTAAAAGTGCTGCCAGTACGGAAGAATCCACACCACCGGAAAGTGCTAAAAGCACCTTGCCGTCTCCGACTTTTTCACGCACATCTTGGATCGTATGCTCTACGAAAGTATCCATCTTCCAGTCGCCGACGCAGCCACAGACACCGCGTACAAAGTTTTTGATCATCTCTGTACCGTTTACCGTATGCAGAACTTCCGGATGGAACTGGATCGCATACAGATTTTTCTCTACATTCTGTGCTGCGGCGATCGGGCAGTCTGCTGTATAAGCAGCAACCTCAAATCCCGGAGCAAGCTCTGAAATACGGTCAAAATGGCTCATCCAGCAAATGGACTTGGAAGGAAGCCCTTTAAACAGAACCGCATTTTCCATATAGTTGATCTCTGTCTTGCCATACTCACCGACTTCCGGTGTGATGACCTTTCCTCCCAGCACATGCATCATAAGCTGTGCACCGTAGCAAAGTCCGAGTACCGGAATACCAAGTTCGAAAAGTTCCTTGGAATACGTAGGAGAATCCGGCTCATAACAACTGTTTGGCCCTCCTGTTAAGATAATACCCTTCGGATTCATTTCCTTAATCTTTGCAATGTCTGTTCGATAAGAATAAATCTCACAGTACACATTGCACTCACGGACACGTCTTGCCACAAGCTGATTATACTGTCCACCAAAATCTAACACGATCACGGTTTCTTTTTTCATGTGAACCTTTTCTCCTTTTTCTCTTAGTTACCGTCTGCTTCCTACA
>OLJA01001164.1_pt1 | contig 14202 bp, 16 predicted proteins | sample 1601401 | NCBI WGS metagenome assembly OLJA01 (sample SAMN01915217, study PRJEB22387) | human gut metagenome | isolation source: stool | host: Homo sapiens | place: USA | reverse complement strand
CATCACCGACAGCGAGAGTACCGGCGTGTTACAGCGGCTGATCGAATCCAACGATTTGACGCTGTACGGTTTATCCAACGCCGTGACCCGTCACAGCCAGGACGTGGAGAGTTATGACCGCGCCAGTGAACTGGAAAGCATTGGTTACAGTATTTTGACCATGCCCGCCCGGCAGTGGTCGAGAATCAACCGGGCAGCCGCTTGATGCTGCCCCACATACAGGAGGATTTTTTATGTCTATGATGAATGCTAACGCCGCAGCCACCACCGCCATGACCGCCAACGAACCGCTGGATTTTGTGCTGCCCGAAATGGGCGATTCTGATTTCAGCAGTGAGGAGCTTGCCGAGGATAGGGACGGCTTTACGATGTCCTTTCCCCGCATCAAGATTCCCGCAGGCGGTGTGTTGCAGTTTGAACTGCCCACCGGCGATCCGCAGCACCCGGATTACAGCCCCACTCTCACCGGCGTGATTTTGTTCAACCACGCAAGCTGTGCCTACTGGCCGGAGGGCGATGAATACGACGATGATGTGCCGCCACTCTGTTCCTCTGTAGACGGCAAACAGGGCTACGGTGAACCCGGTGGTGTCTGCGAAACCTGTGCGTTGAGCCAATTTGGCAGTGCCGGCAATGGTCGCGGCAAAGCCTGCAAGAATATGAGGGTGCTGTATCTGCTGCGCAGCGGGGAGTTTATGCCGCTGGCGATCAATCTCTCTCCCACCAGCATCAGCCCGTTTCGTGAGTTTTTGAATCAGGGCTTTGTTTTCCGCAACCGTGCCACCTACGGTAGCCTTGTGGAGATTGGTCTGAAACGCCAGACGAACCCGGAGGGCAAGGATTACAGCGTTGCCACGTTCAAGCGGCTTGGTGACTTCCACGGTGACCAGCTTGCTGCTGTGCGCAAGTACGCCTTGAGCTTCCGTGAGCAGATTCGCGGCATGAACCGCCAGCGCATCGAAGCAAAACGTGAACAGGATGATGGTCTTTGCGAGGTGGAGAGCTACGCTGCCGCCCCTGCGGCTGCTGATGACAGCTTTTGCATCGGGGCCACGGTGAACGGCGACACACAGCCGTTGCCCGCGTAATAGTTTACAAGGAGGTGCTTTATGCACGATATTCCGTTGAATGACACCCAGCGCATTTTTGCCGATAAAAATCACAACCTTGTCTACAAGTTTCTGCACGAGAAGAATTTGCCCGCCAGCGAGTATTATGACATCGTCATTTTCGGCTACCTGCGGGCGGTGCAGCGGTATCTGACCGACCCGAACCTTGCAGGTTATTCCTTTGCCACGGTTGCGTGGCGGGCGATGGAGGGCGAAGTTGTCAATACCCACCGCACCGACAAGCGCCGTTTTCGCGTGATCCGCTTCGTCCGACCCCGACAGTCTTACACGGGGCATTTGACCTGGCGCTCTACGCCGACAGTCACTGATGAAGAAGCGCTGCGTGAAAGTGAGGTGGCACTGCTCCTGCATGCCCTCGCCAAGCGGGTAACGCCCCAGCAGATGGAAATTATCCGTCTGCGCACCAAGGGCTACCAGACGAACGAGATTGCGCAGATGCAGAACACCTCGCTGTACCATGTGAACACGCTGCTGGATAATGCGCGGTTCATCGTGGTGGAACTGTGCAGAGATGCCTGAGAGGAGGCAAGGACAGAATGAAAAAGCGAAAGCTGGAGCTTTACATTACCGGCAAACTCATGTCCGCATTGATGGTGGGCAGACCCGCCATCTTCAGTATGGGCGGCGAGATGTACCATACGGCTCCTGTGGTGAAGATCCACGAGACGGAAACACAGGAGATTCACTTTGAAACATCCACCACCCACTACTACATCAAGCCCCGCCCTTTTGTACTCGCGGTCCTCAACCCGCGCCGACAAACGCTGGCCGCGTGTGCGTAAAGGGTTGAATGTTCACAGAATGATTTGATGATAGCCGTGGCGGCGCTTTGCTGCCACGGCTTCTCTTGGCAGGATAAGAGGTGAAATTCGACTATGTATAAAGAAAAAGTACGCACATTCAAATGTTATTACTGCCCGGACTGCAAACTCTACGCCGGGTCTGAAACGAAAACGATCCACGGTCGGCGCATGAAGCCAAACACAAAATACTGCACCGGCGGCAAAAAGATCATCATCTTTCGCGCTGGTGACCCCAAGGTAAATGTACCGAAATGGTGTCCTAAGCGGCGTGTGCCACCCACATTGCGAATCTACCACTTTCAATCCCCAGAAATCGAGTTGGGCGAAAGTATGCTTGCGATCAACGGGATTTCGTTTTTTCCCTACCCCAGCCGCTATGCCATGAAATACGAGGGCGAATCCCCTTGTACGGCGATGGAATTTGCAAAGCAAATCAAAAATCATTCTTTGGCAGAGTTGCTCTCTATGCAGCTATTGCCTTATGAGATTCTGGAAATCGACGACGGCATCCGTCCTTATTGTTTCCTTGTGGAGCGTATCGACCGCGTGCGGTGCATCCGCTTCAAAAGCGACATTGCACGCAAAAACAAATATGAAGCGTCCGGCGGCAAAGCGCTTTGATCCTATGGAATCATGCAGATGTTCCACGCACAGTCACCTGTAAAAGCGTCAAATCAAGCTATCGCAGTACGTTTATTGCCTGTCTCAAGCCTATAAATGCGATCTTTTGACAAAAGTCTCCGTCACATTATAAATGTGGCGGAGATTTTTCCATGTATGCTATGTGTACACATTATTAATTTATTTTTTCTGCTTCCACATCCGCTAGCCTTCTACTGTACGTAGTTTACTCAGCGATAGAGGCATTTACACTAGTGTACTATTTAAAATTATATGGTACATATACAACAACCGTTTTGTCTTTTTTATCATAACTTCCGTCCTTTGTTCTACAGGAAATGTATTCTATTCGGTAATCCACATAAGACATCCTTTTTTCATAAACACAATTGTTTGACACATAGCATTTTTCGCAAAGTTCGTCCTCGTGATGTTTTAGTGCCGCGGGATTATTGATTTCCTGTTCCTTCAAATAAATATTCTCGATATGACCACATTTTCACTTTATCTGTTTTCTTGGCATTGTAATCTTCTCCCATTTATGTAAATCTTCCAGAGCATTCCTATACACAATCCTATATTCATCCCATCCCTTTTATGGCATCTAAAAACGCTGTATGTCAAATAATTGTCAACGAATTCTCTTTATATAAATTATTTGCATAATAATTAAGCGCTTCCCTCAAGTTCTTGCTAATTTGGAACTCATCATCCGCCTTTTCCAGATGCTTTTTTATATAATGCCAGGATACAAGGCTAGCCAAAATTAATATGCACACGCTGCTTGCCATCGCGCCTCTTCTTATCGCTTCATTCGTTCCATCACCAATTGCATTCGTAACACTACTAAGAGTTACTGTAAGAAGCGTAGCAACAATCTGCGTCAGAAGATTTTCGTTCTGCTGCTTTTCTTTTTCTTTCATATACTGTTGATTTTCAATGATCAGCCAGGGCGTCGCATTTTTTAAATCTATTTTAAAATCTTCTGCTGTATTAATAAGTGCCTTCACTGAAACATTTTCAAAGTATTTTGTTATTCCTTCCATACTGTGTTTGTCATTTATTGAACGCCTCTCATACTTTTTCCGATTATATGCCACCGTACTTGGCATCTGGTTTAGAACCAAAAGACCACTAACAAGATAAAGAGTCATACTCCATCTATACAAGGTTGTTTCTGATGCCAATATGTTCCACCCAAACGACACAATCAAAAGAATTAGAGAAATTGAAAACACGACCATCGCCATTGCTAAAATCTCTGGAAATCGTGCTGCCTCAATCATCATTTTTAAATTTTCCAATTCCCATTTCATTCTGAACAGGATTGAAGTTGTCGGACTGCTTTGTGCCTTTTCCATTTGCTTTGGTGACAAACTTTTCCTGTATCGTTCTTCCACATACTGCTTATCTGCCATTTTCCAGTTGTATTTATAAGTTTCAAAAAATTCATCAAACACGTGCTACTCCTTTTCGCTTTATCGTCCTATCCGTTCTAATCATGCAATTTACTACTTCTTTTGTGTTCATTATATCGACATATTGCCACAAAATGAATATAAACAGATTAAAATTTATAAAAAATTAAAATTCCCTTTAACTCCCACATTATCTTTTGTTTCTCCGCTGATCATCACAAAGTACTTTTGCTTGTCATATTGACTGTTAGCATTTGTCATTACTGAGACAAATCTCCATGCCTCAACAATCGTGGAAACTTCTCTCCGATCATTTTACTTCAAAAATTTCTATGCAATGTACAAAAATCATACATTGTTCTTGGTAGAGATCATCATCAAACACTCCATTTATCACCGAGTATTTTCGCAGTAAATTTTTATATCGACCAAACAGTATCTCAAAGGCAGATGCGTTTCCATCCTTGACCGCAAGCAACAACTCAATAAAAGTCACTTCACAATCTCCATCTTCGTTCGTAATTTTTTGATACTCCTATAATACAAGGATGCTACTGTTCTTTCCGTAAGTTTCATCTCTTGCGCAATTTCCCTGAATGATTTCCTTTTTAAAACATACTCCACAACAATAACGTGTTCTTTCGGTTTTAGCTGTTGCATTGCATCTACTAATTCTTCATTTTGAATCTCTAGTCCAATCCAAACATCATCCCCTTCGATTCCAAGTTTTGATAATTCCTTCTCGGTTTTAGTTTGTTTTTCCTTATCTCGGATTTTCTTTTTTATGTAAGCCTGACGTTTTCGCTTTACCGCCAAAACCACATAGGCAGTAAACTGATTTTGACATATATCCTCCTTGGACGTCCCATCGTTCCGGCTTGCCATTCCATTACCTCATCAATCACCCTTCTTCTTTGATGAAAGTAATGGAAGAGAACGGCAAAGAACCTTTATATTAATGAGCCGAGTTTAACTTTGTAGAGGTACGCTTCAATCGGATGCGAAAAACTTGTCCGTTGTCTACTCCACGAATAGCCACGCGATTTCTTCAGTCGTTTTCTCTCATCCATTGGAAAAATAATCGGGATCAGCCAAAACGCCGATCCCAATTGTCCTTTCTATTTATCCTTAAACTATCTGCTCATCACGGGATAATTGTAATTCCTTCTACATTTTATGCTTTTCAAGGTCGAATTTTATCATCAACTCTATGCATAAATAGCATTTGAAATTGCACTATTCGCATCTCGCCGCTTTTTACAATATAATTTCCCGAAATGGCTTGATTTCTACACAGGGGTTGCATCTCTGTGCTCCACGCTGCTGCAGATCTTCCATTTGGCATCGATAATTCGTACAAATAATCTTGCATTTTTTATTGCTATTATAGAATCCCGCATATTCATAGGCAATTTTTCCCCAGTTTCTATGTTGACTGCGGGGCTCGCCATTACTTATCATTATCGTGTCGCTCTTCGGAAGATTCTTCCAATAGTATGTCGGGGTTCCATGATGAGGTGCTTTTATAACCTTATAATGAACATCTTCTATTTGAGACTCGATTTTCTTTATCTCCGACTTTGGAATATCTCCCGTCATCAAAAGGTTTGCCTCTAATTCACGTGGGAAATCCTGAAATACCACAGATATACGATTTTCTTGGCATTTTATGCTTTCAATACTCTTTGCTATCGCTTTCATAATTTTTTTATCTTGATTTATCAGCAGCGGAAAGAAATAATCGATAACCCTGTTTTGCAGGTTCTTTATGTACTCCAAATTTATTCTTACGTCCCCGTTTGTTTCCTCATATCTGCTGTACGCATCACACAACGCGTCAATATATTCGTCAATGAACCTTAATGTATACTCGCCACTATCATTAAAATCTGCATCAATCAATCGGAGCAATTTTGTTAATGAATCTGAGACCTTCTTGTTTACCTTAATTTTCCCGAAGTCGGGCCATAACACGCTGTATGAATCGCCAGCAAAATCGAAATGTTTTCCTGCCTCAACGAATTGAAGCGGTGCATTGTTATTTGTAAGTTTTACCAGTAAGTCATACAAAGAGAACCTTCTTCTTTTTCCTTTATATAAATACACGCTCTCAAATAGTTCCCGAAGAATTTGTATCTGGAGAAAACTATAGGTATTGTCTCTGCTTTGCATTAAAAGCAAATTGGGGATGTATGTCCTTTTCAAGCATACATGGTCAAGTAAATCCGTCTCCAGAACACCACAAATATGATCCATATGAAAATGGGATAGCAGTACAGAAACTTCTTCATCTTTGGTATCATTATAAATTCTTGTCGTCACATTGACATTTTTTCTGTCGTCTGCCCTACATCTGCAATACAGTTTTCTGGCGTATCACTGGGGTGGGGTGCTGCGTGATGCACACCGGATCCTACATCTGCAATACAGTTTTCTGGCGTATCACTTCCGAAATCCACAAGAAGATTTTCTTCCCTGCCATTCGCCGCTTTTTTCAGTAGAACCGCCTCTCCGAATCCGACATTATACATTTTTATTTTCATAGTCTATGAACCTCCATTAAACTTCTTTTTCCGAAGCTTTTATATGACCATCCAGACTTATGTATCGCCATTCCTATATACACAGGGAAATGCATTATACGATGTATACAAAAACAGCCCGTCACACTTCAGGGATGCGACGGGCTTGAAACGACAGGGATGTTTTACTTTTTATCCTGCAACAGGGGCTTTTCGGGACGATGCGGCTGGTAGAACATACCAATGCATTCCGGAGGCCACTTTTCCATGTTCTCCAAGAACGAGTGCCTGATCAGTTTTTTTGCTGCAGATTCCATTTTCTGTACAAGTTGCTTACGATTTTCCATATACAACCTCCTTGATTTATTGAACTTTATATTGCACTGCAAGTAAGGAAGTTGCCACAACAGCAATTGCCATAACAATACAGTACGCTGCTTCCCTATTAAAAAACATAAGCAGTAAAAAAAGCACTGCTAAAACCAATAAACGAATGTGAACTCGTTTGCGCATAGCGATTATTTCATCTTCTGAAAGATGCATCTGCGGGCTATTTGCAGGTGCAAACACGAGAATTACGGTTGCTCCAATAGCCATCAGACCAAACGCCGCAACAGGATTCAAAAGACGGATAATATTTAGTGACAACAGTGTTACCGCCAGACTAAGAATCGTACATGCAACACAGCTCTTACAGTGATAACCGTTTGTGTAAGTGCGAAGAAACAGAAAGCTTGTAATCCAAATGATTGTATTTCTGCATTCGCCCAAGAGTGTTCCTGCAAGAACAAGAAAGCAAAAAACTGTAAGAGTGAACGAAAAACATATGAGGTTATATCGGCAAATTTCTGCTTCTCCCTCTGAAATATATCCTTTAGCCGTCCATCTTTGAACGACCTTCTTCGCAATTGCTTCCATTTGACAACTCCCACTTGTTTACGTTGATTATATACCGCAGAAGGATAAGTTGCACGGTATTTGTAATGAAAAGCCGTTTTTGTGTCACAAAATCGGGTGATTCTCAATTTCCCCTGTGAAAGTAAACCATCCTGCGTCATATTCCATTGCGTACTCTCCGTTGTACTTATGCAAAAGTGTTTTTACGTTTTCCAGACCGAAACCATGCAGCTGCGGATTTGGTTTTGTTGTTGGGATACTCTCTCCGATAATCTTGACAGGTTTGCTGGTATTCCGTATGGCAAAAAACAGTGTATCGCCAAGCAAAACCTTTACTTGAATTTGGCTGCCTTCCCCATAAAGGACGCAGGCTTCCATTGCATTGTCAAGAAGATTTCCCAATATGGTGGTAACATCTACCGAATCCAACTGTAAGCCGGAAAGATCATTTATCTCAAAATGAATTTGAATGTTTTTGCTCGTAGCCAGATATGCTTTTTGATTCAGCAATGCGTCAACAATCGGATGGTGCGTGTTTACAAGCAAGGAACGCGTTGTTTGCTTTGCCTGAACTGCAGTAACAAACGCCAAGGCATCCTTACGATCACTGCTTTTCAGTAAGCATTGGATCGTTTCAAGCTGCGAATTAAACTCATGCGTAATTTTTCGTTGTTCTGAATATGCCTTTCCCAGAGCCGCCATATTTTGCGCCTGCAATTGAACGGTTTGTTCCAAGGCAAGTCTTTTCTTTATGGTTTCTTCACTGTTCTCTATCCAGTCCAGCAACAGAAACACCGCAATGTTTGCAATCACAAGAAATATACCACAGCAAGATAACGCCTTGCTCATAGAAGGCAGCCGCAGACTTGTAAAAATCAGGGTAAGAAGAACGGCAAAACTGGCAAGAGGAAACAAGAGAGTAAGCAGTAAAATCGGCCAGCGTATGGCGTTTATCTTTTTTAACGGGTGGACTTTTTTTACCAGAAAGCAGACCATCAACAGCAGCAAATAGTTCAGGATACTACTTGCAATAAAAGGAAAATAGGTATCCCGCAGCGTTTGAACACTGATTCTAAGAAGATGTGCGGTCGTTCCCATCACTGCAAAGGATATGAAATAGGAAATAACACTGTATAGCAATACCAACAACATCAAAAAGGCGACACTGGTAATACGAAAAAGCAAAAAGCCCCATGCAAAGAGTACGGCATAGGCTGCTATTGTGTGCAAAACCGTAATGCCGCCAATAACAAAATTAAACAGACAAAAGGAACCCAACGCGCTGATTAAAAAAGCTCCCCAAAACCTCCAATCCTTATGTCTGCGCTCCATAAAGGCATCCATACACCAAATCAGTCCCAGTTCATCCATGGCTACATAGATCAAGCTCAAACAATATTCCATCTGTTTTTCGCCCTCCACAAAGAATACCGCTGCTTTATTTCAGAATGATTCTTTTCGCTTGATTTCAACACAATGCCGCCCGTTAGTCTGACCTGACCATATTTAAGCGCTTCTATGTATTCCATGTTGACAAGATAGCTTTTTTGAATCCTCAAAAAGCCCATAGGTTCCAGTTCGGCAGTCATTTGCGTCATACTTGCATAAAACCTATGGTAGAGTCGGTCACCTTGGATCAGATGCATAATCATAATACGTTGTTCAGACTCAAGATATAAAATGTTATGTACCGACACTTCAATATGCTCTGCATCAACAGAAAATGATACGATTTGATGCCGCTTTTTGTATTCGTCCAGTGCATCCTCCAAAATCCGATCCAAACGATTTTCCATCTCTGACTTCAGCAAATATCGGAACGCATTTACTTCATACCCGGTGGGGGCATATTCAATATAATTGGTAACAAAAATGATGATGGCGTTGGGGTTTATGCTATGTAATTTTCTTGCCAGATCGATACCATTGAAATGCTTCATGTCTACATCAAAAAAGGCAATGTCGCAACGCTCCAGGGAACTTGCCATACATTTTTCAACATCCGTGAATTTTACAACAGATGCGTTCAAATGCCTCTGCATAACAGAATTCTGTACCTTCTCCGCCATTTTTTCCGCTGCAAGGGCTTCATCATCACATATGAAAATGTTCATATCCATTCTCCTGTCTGCCAGTTTCCATAGCTTGCTCATTTCATTCAACATAGCGCATCCCTCAAAGATAGTCAACGAGAATTCTATAATATCGTACTATAAACAAATAATACTACGACGCAATAGAAATTGCAAACGGTAGACTATATATGTAAAGGGGAATTTTTATGGAGCATTATCTTGGGGCTAGGATCAGGGAATTGCGTCAGGGGCGCAAGTGGACACAGGCATATCTGGCTAAACGGCTTAACAAGGCTGTGTCAACCGTCAGTGGCTATGAAAGTGATGCTCATCCCGTTCCGACCGATGTATTGATTAGTGTTGCTGAACTGTTTGACATTTCTGTAGATGTTCTACTTGATATCGAAAAGCCCAAGGGTGTTTCCACGCAAGGGCTGTCACCTTCCCAGATAGCGATTGTCGAAGCATTGATTCAGGAGTTAAGGAGCTCAACAAGTACAGGAAGTGACTTCAGCGAAGCAAAAATGAAAATCATTCACGATATTATCGCTGAGTTTGGCGGAAATTCGTGAAATAAAGCACCGCTAAAGAAACTGGTTTCAGATATACAAAGAAAGCCCACAAAGCAATAGTGCACAAACAGCAAGAAAAGGATCACAAATCGTATGTCGATTTTGTGATCCTTTTGCCGCTTTTATAGCAAAAATTCCGTTTTGTAGTGCATATTTGTTGATTTTACTTTTTTTCGATGATATTGTTATGGCAAGGTAGAACACGTCTACATAGAAAAAGATTCCCAATTGTGATTCGGCATCGGCGCGCAGATGCTTAAATATTGTCCGAATACAGACACACCGACAGGAAGGGTCTTGACGCAATGCGCTTTTGTTTATACATTGGATTGCAGCGAGAAACAGGCGTTAGCCATTTTACAGGATTCCACATTCCAATACGGCGTTTGTCAGCGGTACCAATATGCGAAAAATGCATCCTATTCTTTGCCTGAACCTTGCTCCTTGGAAATCATAAAAAACAATGCGGATTTGGAGGTAAACAGTGAGGCTTCACACAAATGCGTATAGATGTTTTTGGTGATTTTCACCTTTATTTTGCTTTTTCTATGGCTCTTTCGGCTAACGCTCAAGAGTACACCACCCGCACCAGATAGAGTCTTGTCTATTCAATAATCAAATGCGGATTATCCTTGAATTCCGGATAATACGCTTTATGGTCCATAAAGACCTTCGCTATCAGGGATTCGGAAGGATTCCTTTAAACGCTTTATATGAGCAATTGCGTTCTCTGGAAATCGCTAAAAACGGACCTGCCGTTTATTCTAATAATAAAACATGAATTTTCTTTTGGGAAAAACAAGAACGAAGCAAGAGAGCAACGTCACTTAATTAAAGCAGAACTCGCCTTGTGCAAGCTATTGCACCCGTGTGGTTGTTTGTATTGTTCCCATCTTGGTTGAACGCGCAATTGATGGATTCTAACTTGACTTACTGTAACGCTTCATCAAAAATCTATAATGCACATGCCTACCAATTAAATGGCTGGTGGGCGTGTGCATTTATGGTATTATCATTGCTTATTCATTAAAGGTGAAAATCAGCATCTTAGCATTCAGTTAATCTTCATTCTTAGTTGTGGATTTTGCCTCTGAATTCAAATCACAAGTCGAGCCTTATGTGATTTTTCCCCCCTATATGTCGTTTTTGAATCACTGATTCATTTCCTAATAGGTGGTATACTATAAATAATATTTTTGACATTATTCAAATCTTTTCTACTACTTTATTAGATTCTACGCCTCGACACATCTCTAATCACTTCTTTTCCTAAGGAGGTATAATTATGACTAGCAATATTGGTTCTGAATGGAAGAAATGGGATTTGCACGTTCATACTGCTTCGTCCTATGACTATAAGTATAACGGTGGTGACGCTGATAAAAAACTATGTCAAGCCCTTTTGGATAATGAAATTTGTGCAGTTGCCATTACAGATCATTTTTAAATTGATGCGAAACGAATTGCCAATTTGAAATCTCTTGCTCCAACCATTACTTTTTTCCCAGGTGTAGAACTTCGTACAGACAAAGGTGGAAACAATTTACATATAATTCTAATTTTTCCCGATGATTCAGATTTGGAAGTCCTTGAGCAAGATTTTAGAGCGACAATGATAAGGCGTCATGCGAAAGGTGGCGATTCTAATGATACAATATACTGGGATTTTCACGACATCGTCGAGTTTGCTCATACCCATAAAGGTCTAATATCTATCCATGCCGGGAAAAAGTCCAATGGCATTGACCGCGAAATAAAGGTAACTAATGCTGTACCTTACAGAGATGCTGTAAAGAATGAGATTGCAAATGCAGTTGACTTTTTTGAAATCGGACAAGAATCAGATATTACCACTTATCGCCAACATGTGTTTCCAAGCATTGGTGAACGACCATTAATCATATGCTCAGATAACCACAATCCTATGGCATATACCAGAAATGCTGATTTATGGATTAAAGCGCAGTGTACCTTTGAAGGACTAAAGCAGTGTCTGTATCAGCCAGCAGAAAGAATCCACATCGGCAGTGTTCCTCCAGTTCTGGATCGGGTCAATAAGAATGCAAAATCCGTAATAAAAAGCATTTCTGTATCACCTTCTCCTGACGCTAAACATGCTTCTGAAAAGTGGTTTGATTTTTCATTACCACTAAATCCAGGGCTAGTTGCTGTCATAGGAAACAAAGGCAGCGGAAAGAGCGCGTTATCAGACATCATTGGTCTTCTTTGTAAATGTAAAACCATGGGTAATGCCTCTTTCTTAAACGATACACGCTTTCGGAAAAAGCCAAAATGTTATGCAAAAGACTATAAAGCCACTATTGAATGGCAGGACGGGCATATCGAAAGCAAATCATTAATGGAAGCGGTGGATGCCTCCGCCATTGAGGATGCACAATATTTGCCTCAAAAATATATTGAGGATGTGTGCAATGATATTGGGGACAAGTTTCAAGAAGAAATTGACAAAGTCGTCTTTTCTTATGTAGATGTCACAGAACGAGGTGCCGCAACAAACCTTAAGGAACTTATTGAGATCAAATCCCAAGCTCTATTTGTTGAACGTGATCAAATTCTTTCACTTCTTAAAAATGCCAACAAGCTCATTATAGAACTGGAAGAAAAGAAGACTGCCGCTTACAAAGAAAAAATCCTTCAAGAAAAAGTCAAGGCTGAAGAACTTCTGCTACGGCACGACCAAGAAAAGCCTGTAGAGGTTCCCAAGCCTAAAAATGTCACAGAGAATCTTGAATATCAGGTCAAATTAGCTGTGACAAATTCTAAAATTTCAGATTTGAAAGTTCGCATCGAAAATTCTCAAAACTCACTTCGCGATATCAATTCGGAAATCGATGAAATTTCCGCTCTTGTTGCCCAGATTCAAGCACTTGAATTAAAAATTTCTGATATCAACCGTACATTGGATGAGTATTGGAAAAAGCACCCCTTAGAATTTGATGGTGACAAAACTATTACTCTTAGCACACCGCGTGAATCACTCGTAAAACGCAGTACTTCCCTTTCTTTTCAAAAGGCAAAAATCATTGACCAGCTTGGCACCGAAATGGACGCCGGTGATGACACTTTAATTGCAAAACTTTCTATCGCAGAAAAAGAAAAAAACGAGCTTGTTAGATCTGCCACAAAAGAAGAACAGCTTTACCAGCAATATCTAGCAAATTTGGAAGGTTGGGAAGCGGAACGCGCAAAAATTATGGGCGACAGCAACTCCGGGTTAACTCACTACCAAAATGAACTTACATACCTTAACGAGCAGCTAGAGTCAGATTACAAAAACGCTTGTAGTCAACGCACTAACATCGTAAAGAACTTATTTGCATTAAAAGAAAAGGCAGTCAATATCTACAACCAAATTTATACCCCTATATCACATCAAATAAGTTCTCTTTTAAAGGAATTAGACGATGGGATCAAGTTTTCTGCTGAGATAAAACTATCTGACGAAACCATTGCCGAAAGGCTCTTGACATACATAAACCAACGTCTTTCCGGTAGATTCAGAGGAAAAATTGAAGCTCACGACCAGATGCAGGACATTATAAAAGCGGTAGATTGGGGAACTGCTGATGGAGTTCTTGACTTCATTTCTCAGGTCATGAACTCCTTGGTAGATGACGACTTTGATTCACTTGCAAAGCGGATTAGCAATAAGGAAGATTTCTATTCACTACTCTATGGGCTGCAATATATAGATGTATCCTTTAGACTCAAGATGGGTGGTCGTAATTTAGAGGAGCTTTCTCCCGGCGAGCGCGGAATTGTTCTTTTGATTTTCTATCTCGCACTTAGTAAGAGTAATATGCCAATCATCGTAGATCAGCCGGAAGATAACCTTGACAATCAATCCGTCTACGGAAAATTGGTTCCGTGTATATGCGCAGCCAAAAAGCGGCGCCAAGTAATAATTGTCACGCACAACCCCAATATTGCTGTCGCATGTGATGCAGAGCAGATTGTTTTTTGCCAGATGAACAAATCCACCTCTCACATATCTTATACTTCTGGTGCGGTAGAGAACTACGAAGTCCGCAACGAAGTTGTAGATGTTTTGGAGGGTACAATGCCCGCATTCAGTCTTCGCAAAAAGAAATACGGGAATCTATAAAATTCTAATGTTCGTTTTCCCCTTATGTTTCAAATTTC
>OLJA01001161.1_pt1 | contig 14239 bp, 10 predicted proteins | sample 1601401 | NCBI WGS metagenome assembly OLJA01 (sample SAMN01915217, study PRJEB22387) | human gut metagenome | isolation source: stool | host: Homo sapiens | place: USA | reverse complement strand
TTCCCCACTTCGTGATACCCGAAATAACTCCTTCAAATTCCTGTCCGAAGAAATTCCGCATATACTGTACCTTCTTCAGCTTCAGCGTCTCTCTCTCTGCCTCATCCGCACGGCGCTCTAAGGAGCTTGTCTCCATCGCCACCTCCGGCAGGATTTTTTCATAATGATGCCTCTTTGCATCGTTCATCCTGCCTCGAAGATTATCTTTGATGATCCGGTGGATCTGCAGATCCGGATAGCGCCGGATCGGTGAAGTAAAATGCGTATAATACTGGGTCGCAAGTCCGAAATGTCCGTCATTATCCGGCGAATATCTCGCCTGCTTCATCGAACGGAGTGCAAGCCTTGAGATCATGGCTTCTTCCGGAGTCCCCTCGATCTTATCCAGAAGCTTCTGGACTTCCTTTGGACGGATCTCCTGTCCTCCCTGCATATGCATGGTATATCCGAAATTCTGCAAAAATGTCACAAGTTTCTTCATCTTATCATCATCCGGTGTTTCATGCACACGGTATAAGAATGGAATCTCCTGCCAGAAATAATCCTCTGCAACCGTCTCATTTGCAACAAGCATAAAATCCTCGATGATCTTCGTTGCCACGTTGCGGTCGTAAGCCTTAATATCCACCGGCTCACCGCTTTCATTTAAAATAATCTTTGCCTCCGGAAAATCAAAGTCGATTGCCCCTCTTCTGTGGCGTCTTTCTCTCAAAATGTGTGACAGTTCTTTCATCAGTTCAAACATCGGGATCAGATCATGATATCGCTCGCATTCTGCCTCATCCCGATCCTCAAGAATCTTTTTCACACTGGTATAGCTCATGCGTTCATCCACATTTACCACAGTTTCTGCAATCTGGTGATCGACTACATTTCCCTTCGCATCAATGGTCATGATACAGCTCAGTGCCAGCCGGTCCTCGCCTGCGTTTAATGAACACATTCCATTAGACAGAACTCTTGGCAGCATCGGGATCACACGGTCTGCCAGATAGACACTGGTACCTCTTTTCAGTGCTTCCCGGTCAAGAGCGCTGTTCTCCTGCACATAATTGGTCACATCAGCGATATGCACGCCCAGAATATAACGGTCTCCCTCTTTTGTCAGAGTGATCGCATCATCCAGATCCTTCGCATCCTCGCCGTCGATCGTCACGGTCTGCCAGCTCCGCACGTCCTTACGTCCTGCCATATCAGCGGTCGTCACTGTCTTTGCCACACGCTCTGCCTGATTCAGTACCTTCTCCGGAAATTCGGTTGGCAGATCATATCCTTTGACTATCGACAAAATATCAACTCCCGGATCGGTCACATGCCCCAGGATCTCTACGATCTTTCCTTCCGGCTTCTTTCCATTCTCCCCATAAGAGGTCAGCTCTACCACAACCTTATGCCCGGTCACAGCTCCTTTAGAGCGCTCTGCCGGTACGAAGATATCCTGCAGGAAACGCTCATTATCCGGCACAACGAATCCGAAATTCTTCCGGCTCTGATAATAGCCGACGATCCGCTGGGTTCCCCTCTGTACGATTTTCGTGATCTTTCCTTCTCTTCGCTTTCCTTCCGGTGCTTTGGTGATGACAACCTCTACCTCATCTCCCTGCATGGCACCGTTCATATCATCTTCTGAGATAAAGATATCTTCGCTCTCACCTTCCACAGTGACAAAGCCGAAGCCTCTCGCGTTTGCCTGGAACATTCCACGCAGCTGCTTTGCCTCACCTTTGATGTATTTTCCTTTCTGTGTGACATGTACCTTGCCTTCTTTTTCCAGGCTGTCCATGACAGCTTTGAGTTCCCCTTTCTGATCTTTCGGGACCTGAAGCAGCATCGACAACTCTTTCAGCTTCATCGGCACATAAAATTCGTCACAGATAAATTCATAAATAATTTTCTTTCTTTTTTCAAATAATTCGTCCATCTCTTCTCCTGTCAAAAAAGGAACACCCTATAGATACTATAGAGTGTTCCTCATCTTCTTTCAATCATTCGTTATGCAAAAACTTTCAGGTTCAGGACTGCTGCAAGTACAATAAACAGAATTGCTAAAAACTTGGTCGACTTAACAAGTGCGCCTTCCATAGAACGTCCTTTGTTCTGTCCCCAATAAGAATCTGCCATACCTGCGATTGTTCCAAGACCTGCTGACTTACCTTCCTGCATCAATACGATTACTGTCAATGCGATACAATCTATTGCAAATAAAATTAAAAGTACTGTTTTTAAAATTTCCATTACTAATCACACCTCCTGATGGTTAAACCACTCATGTATTTTACCATAAATCTACTTCCGATTCAAGCAGATTTCATGGATTTCAGTCTTTATTTTACCAGTTTGCTTCCTTTCAGCTTCACAACACGGTCAATTCGGTTAATGGATGACATCCGGTAGGCATAAGCCCCCGACTCGAAAAGTGCATAAATGCTGCCACCGTCCTGATAGATCTGTTCCAGCCTCTCTGGAAACTTGATCGTCTTATAAGCTTCGGAGGTTGACAAGATTCCATATCTGGAATAGTTGAAGATCTGTACCTCCGATGGCAGGATCCCCCAGGATCTGGTAAGCAGGATCTTATTGTTGTAAAATGCCATTCCCTGCACCTTACCGGAAATTACCTGCATACTGACCGCATAGGCAACCGGCTCCGTCACGCCGACCGTCCGTTTCAGGTTCATGTCTTCTTTTTCATACAAGGTGCCGTCTGCATTGATCAGATATTTTTCAATGACACTGGCATTATCCTGTGTAAAGAATCCGACAAACAATGCTATACCAAAGAAAATCTGAACAAAAGGGAACGAATCATCCCTCCCGTTCCAGTTTCCACAGAATGGCCCCTTACCATACCCAAAATGAAAGATAGCATCCACAAATATCCCATACCCTCTCCATTCACCGGACAGACCATCACCAACCGACAGATGGCTTTCGTCTTCTCCCCTTCCCTGATGCCGCCAACCCGCAAGAAGAAATCCGGAAAATGGAAGTTGATGCTGGCAGGTTCACTCGGACCGCAACTGGCACAGAACTTATATAAGCTGATTGCCACTCCACATACCGACGGCATTTCAAGTGACTTCCCTCAACAAGTCAGCACGTGGGAAGAGTATTATTCTTATCTGCACACCCGCTATCAGCAGGGTACTCTGGGAAAAGATTCCATCGGACTCATGCAGATTGCCCAGAATAACAGCGGCAGGATTGTTGAGAACCAGCAACATCATGCCCCCATCGTCGTGGGACTCTCTCTCAGCAAGAAATTGAATGAGCGTTGGAGTCTGGAAACCGGATTGCAATATACGCTTCTCAGGTCGGAGTTCACTACCGGCGAAGCATTCCGCATTCAAGACAACCAGAAGCTACATTATATCGGCATCCCTCTCCGGCTTTCCTACCGTTTCTGGCATTACAAACGTTTCTCCGGTTATGCCACGGCAGGCATGCAGGTGGATATCCCCATAAAAGGGACACTCCAAAGCTTCCATGTCACGGACAGTATTCCACACAAGCTCGGCAGTCATCCGGTAAGTGCTCCCTGGCAGTGGTCGGTCAACACAAGTATAGGCATACAATATCGCCTCACACCCCAGGCAGGCATCTATCTGGAGCCGACTGTAAACTATTATATCCCCGACGGCAGCCAACTGCGCACCATCCGAAAGGAACATCCGTTCACATTCACCCTCCCGGTAGGCCTCCGCATTTCCTGGTAAAAAAACGATGTGCCACGCAGTCTTTTACCCGACTGATTATCTATTTATATGGATAATCAAACTCAAGAAGGAACAAAGAACATGCAGAAACGACATACCGACCGGGAAAGCTACTTTGGTGAACAGTCACAGACCAGCAAGAACTATTATATCCCCTACATAAAGGAAGTCATCGGACACATCCCCGATAAAGTGCTGGAAGTGGGCTGTGGAGAGGGAGGCAATCTGCTCCCCTTTGCCGAAGCCGGTTGCCGGGTGATGGGCGTAGACATTGATGCCACGCGAATAGAACAAGCCAGAACCTTCTTCGCCCAAAGGCATCAGCAGGGACAGTTCATTGCCACCGACATTTTCCAGCTTAAGGACAAGGCTACGAATTTTCCCCTAATTCTTCTACACGATGTGATAGAGCATATCAGAGACAAAGAACGGTTCCTCTCCGGCCTACAAAAACATTTGTCTGCCGACGGAGCTATATTTGTAGGATTTCCCGCCTGGCAAATGCCATTCGGAGGCCACCAGCAGATAGCACACAGCCACATTGTTTCACATTTCCCTTTTCTCCACCTCCTTCCCCGCACTTTATACAGATGGATATTAAGACTATGCGGTGAGCAGGAACGCGTAATCACGGAGCTACTGGATATAAAGAGCACCGGATGCACCATCGAACTGTTCAATCGCATCGCCCGGCAAGCCAACTATCAAATCATTGACCGGAGACTGTACCTTATAAACCCACATTATAAAATCAAATTCGGCTTGTCCCCACGAAGGCTCAACGGAGTTATTGCTGCTATCCCGTACATAAGAAACTTCTTTTGTACAAGTTGCTTTTACATATTAAAGAAAGGGACTAAAACTGTTAATCACTACTGATTTCCCAGCTTTAGAATTGATTCCGAACCATCAATTTAAGATTATATATTCAGAAGAAACCATTAAATTTCTGAATAGCCCTGATGAAAGAGGGGGTGTAGAAACCCTCATAAACTAAAAAATCACCCTCGCTGCAGATGGTTGTAGCGAGGGGGATTTCAATAAAAGAGGAACTTGCTCTTCTTCCCTTTTAATGTTTTTACATCGTTACTTGGTTCATTACAGCCTCGTCAGGTGTCGTTCCTATTTCATCGGCAAATAATATGTGGGTGATAGACCCTCTCGGGGTCGGAGTTTCGATTTTAATTCTTTGACCTTGGTACATCTCCGGAATATCCACCAGCTTACATCTATGGGCTTCGTTATTGCCAAAACTGACATAATAATCTTCCCCTATTACCAGCTTTACAGGTTTACGTTGAGAGAAATGAGTCGGACAAACAGAGCTATCCACTTTTATATCTATCACAAAACCAAGAGCGGATGTTACCTTAGATAGTATATCAATGCTCACATTATAAGCCCCTTTCTCTATCTTGGCTATATTAACACGATTAACGCCACAAAGATTAGCCAATTCCTCTTGGGTCATATTTCTCTTCTTGCGAAGAATGGCTAACCGGTTACCAATCCGTTCACGTTCTTTCAAAATCTTCTCTGTACATTTTCCTTCGTGAATTTTCATAAATCTGTTGCAGAATTTAAAGTGTTGCCCCCACTTCTAATAGTTATTGGTTTTTGAACAGACAAAAGTAGATATTAATTTTGAATTGTAGCACATTTACTACAACTGTTTTCTAAATGAATATAAAAGGTAGGGGGAGTAGAAGAAAAGAAAAAGCCCCTGAATTACTGGAATTCAAGGACTTACAAACTTCTTTTTACTATTTCCGTGGAGCTGGAGGGAATCGAACCCTCGTCCAAACGAGGAAATCATAAGCTTTCTACATGCTTATCTTTGCCTAAATTTTCGTGCAGCGGCAGAACCAAAGCCATCAACCGTTGCCTTATCCTCTAAATTTTCACCCGCGCCACGAGGCTGACACGAACTATCCCCGATTTGACTGCACCACTTTATCGGAATGCTTCGGAGCAACAGCTTCCGAGTGATGTCTCGTCCCAACACCTTGTATCGGGATTAAGCTAATCTACTATGATTCGATTAAGCAGCAAGAGCATAATTTTCGTTGCCAGATAAAATTTTGAAAACTGGGATTATAGTGCCAATCAACCACGCACTGCATGCTTACATACCACTTAGCCACGCTGTCAAATCCAGTCAACCCCGTACTGGTAACTCATAAAGAGATTACAAATATACACACACTTCTGTTAATATCCAATTATTTATTCATTTATTTAGCGCATTTTAATGAGAACAATGTATCTTTGAAAATAATTTTTCTAATCCTAACAGATCAGACAATATGAACAAAAAATTAATGGTATTGTGTATGAGCAGTATGATACTGGGAGGCTGTATACCCTCTCCCAAGAAACAAACGGAAGCAATTACAGTTGAAGAAAATCCGAATATGATGTATATGTTGGTAGGCAGTTATGCAACTCCGGAGGAAGAAGGTATCAAGGTTTATAACTTTGATGAACAAAATGGCAACTCACAATATATCAGCGGAATAAAAGGAATATCCAACCCATCTTTCCTCATCCCGTCGGCTGATGGAGAAAGAATATATGCTGTAGGGGAGGATTCCGGAAAAAGTTCTACCGCCAATGCCATCAAATTCGATAAAGAACAAAAGAAACTAACTTTGCTTAATTCTCAACCCACTGACGGCGGTGCACCTTGTTATATAACTCTCAGCCCGTCGGAAAAATTTGTCTTGACAGCAAATTATATGGGAGGTAGTATTACCGTTTTCCCACTAGATAAAGACGGCAAATTAAAATCCGAAACACGCCTTATTTCCTTTACAGGAAATAGTCTTGACAAAGAGAGACAAACACAGCCACATTTACATTGTATAGAATTCACTCCAGACCATAAATATCTACTTGCCAGTGATTTAGGTACAGACCAGATTCATGTATTTCCTGTTAGTGAGAATGTAACTGATGGTGTATCCCATTCCTTGCTGAATGAATCCGAAGAATTTAATATAAAAGTAGAATCAGGATCAGGACCACGCCACATTTGTTTCCATCCGAACCAAAAATTCGCTTATTTGATTAATGAAATCTCAGGAAAAGTTATAGCTTTCTCTTACGACAAAGGAAAATTAAACACCATACAATATATAGAAGCTGACACAGTGGGTGCCAAAGGTAGCGGAGATATTCACATTTCACCTGATGGAAAATTTCTGTATGCATCCAACCGCTTAAAAGCAGACGGTATCGCTATTTTCTCCATAAATCAGGAAGAAGGAACATTAACAAAGACAGGTTATCAGCTTACTGGTATCCATCCACGTAATTTTATTATCAGCCGGAACGGACGATACCTGTTGGTGGCCTGCAGAGACAGCAACTCCATACAAGTATTTGAAAGAGATTCCCAAACAGGGCTACTGAAAGACACAGGCAAAACAATAAAAACCAATAAGCCTGTATGCCTAAAGTTTACCTTTTAAACAGGAAACATTGTTTTTAATAAAATAAACTGCTGCTTTCGTTGTATGTATTGGAAACAGCAGTTTATTTTATCAAAAACAAAACGAATCTTTATACATAAGTTTCCAAGAACTTAACATGACCTTCCACAGTCACTTTCACCTCTTTTGTTGTGGCAGGGAAAAGGATAGATTCACCGGCTTGCAATTCCAATGAGTTACCATCCCCATCAGTTACCGTACATGTACCTTCCATGCAAATATAAATTACAAATGAATCAAGTTCACTATAATCTATCGTCATATTTTCAGTCAAATCATAAACAGAAGTAGTGAAATACGGACAGGTAACCAACTCGACAGATTCATTCTGTTTCGGAGTATAATGAGTACGATAATCCTCTTCTACAGAATAATCTATGGCATCTTTTGACAATTCTGTATGCAACTCACGAGTATTGCCATTTTTATCCTTACGATTGAAATCATAAATTCGATAAGTCACATTCGAGGTCTGCTGAATCTCAGCAATAAAGCATCCGGCTCCAATACTATGGATACGTCCTGCAGGCAAGAAAAACACATCACCCGGTTGTACGGCATAATCAGCCAATGCATCACAAATAGTATTATCAGCAATCATTGCAGCATATTCATCGGGAGTAATTTTTTTACTTAATCCCGAACGCAGATGTGCTTTCCCCCCGGCATTGTCAATAACATACCACATTTCGGTCTTGCCCATCGAATTATGACGCTTCTTTGCCAGTTCATCATCCGGATGCACTTGTATAGAGAGGTCGTCACAAGCATCAATGAATTTGATCAACAAGGGAAAATTATCGCCAAAACGCTGATAATTACTATCTCCTACCAAAGAACCTTTATATTCTTTTACCAACTGGCTCAAATTTTTGCCGGCTTCAGTTCCATTAGCAACAACAGACTCATCGCCTGGGACATTAGAAATTTCCCAACTTTCGCCAACCTGAGGCTGTTCAATATTCAGATGTTTGAACGGGATAATCTTTTCTCCACCCCAAATGGTGGATTTCAGAATGGGGTTAAATTTAAATGGATACATAGGTGTATTAATTAATAGTTTCTAGGTTTGGATACAAAAATAAGGGAATTCTATGACTTTACCGCATAGAATCCCCTAAAATTAACAGCTATGTGTGTATATTCAAAGGTGTATTAGTAGTCTGTATTATTAGGATCGAAATTAGTCCAGCCATCCAACCAATTATCATCTGTTCCAAACGCTCCGATATATTCTACTGTCTCAAAACCGCTGCTCAACAGTGCGTCATTAAATGAAGCGGCTGTCAACACAGGGCTATCTGCATCCGGCATATAATTAACACCGATATTACGCCCGTCCTTGAATTTCAACTCATTGACATCAGTCAATACTTTATTTCCTTTCTGAGTCTTGAAAAAAGTAGAAGAATAAGACTCTTGTCCAGCATCAATGATTTGCTTGTTCACGGCATCATAAAGCACATCATCATATATTTTGTTGGCATCAGAACCGACCGCCGTCATACCTGCAAACCAAATATTCTCCAACTTTATGTTTCCTGCCTTCGCCATCTCAACTGTATTACCTTTCTCACCATCAATAATTAAACCGACAGGATACCCTACAGCTACTGAATTAAAGCAATTCAAACGACTGGAACGCCGGATCTGCATAGCAGACTGAAACTTACCTAAAGCTGAACCGTTATTAGGATTGAAGCTACCACCGGTAATATAGCTCTCATTATTAACAAAGTTGGCATCACGCCCCAACGGTCCGATAAAAGTGACATTACTAAATACGGCTGTCGTATAGGGTTCTATCAATGAGGCGTCTCCACAATTATCCGACTCAAAACCATTAGACTGAGAAGTATCTGCGATTCTCGGATCACGGATTGAAAGACAATATTGGACCTTACCGGAGAAGCCATTATCTGTATCAAACTCATCGTCCCATCCATTATAAGCCACTAGATATTTACAATTTACATTACCTCCAAACCATTCGTAAGAGTCGTCATTGGAATATGAAACCTGTAAATGATCAATGGTAGTTCCACTACCTACAGATCCAAAAGTTATACCATTAATTTCCTTATCTTTTTGAAAAGGATAACCAGCAAATTCCACACGTACATATCTCAATATACCTGAATTGTCAGCATCATCATTTCCTCCATGTTTAGTACGTGGACCTCCTTCAATCTGCTGGTTCAACACTCCCTGATTATTCTTGGCATTACCACAAATAATCAATCCCCCCCAATCTCCCGGTTTACGCTGGCCTTTAGGCTGTTCAGAGGTAAAAACAATCGGAGCGTCTTTAGTACCCTCGGCTATTAGTTTGCCGCCCGGTTCTACAATCAAGGCAGCCTGTGTATCTTTATCCCCTTTGATAACAGTCCCCGGTTCGATGGTCAATACCGACCCAGTTCCCACATAAATCCATCCTTTCATCAGGTAAGTTCCTTTGGACAAAGTCTGTGTACCCTTAAAAATAAACTCCTGATCTCCATTTCCTATCACGGTACCTTTGGCATTCTCTGTTTTATCATCATCAAATAACAAGTGGTCACATGTTTTAATAGCCCCCTCAGCCCCCCATACATAAGGAGCTTCGGCATTTCCACCGTTGCCATTACCGTTTCCTGTATCAGTTTCCGGATCATCACTGCTACAAGCAACCATTCCCCCCAGCATTATTGCTGAGAATACGTAAATCATAAACTTGTCAGTTCTCATTTCCATTTGTTTATTGGTTAATAATGAAAGATTCATTCTATTTTAAAACGTATAGTTAATGTTCAAATTGAAATTACGCCCTGATTTGTATTGACGGGTAATTTGCTCCACTTTTCCATGTCTAGTTTCTTCAAATTGCTTGAAAGAAACTTTCTCCGCCAACAAATCGCGTACAGCAACCTTTATTTCCAGATTACCAATTTTTTTCGAAACACTTAAATCTACTGCATTACGGGGCATTTCATAAGAATCGGGTACTCTGACTTCATTGTCTGCGGTTCCCAAACTACGGCCTACACCAATAATACGTTTACCGATACGGTTATAAAGCAATGCAGCATTCCATCCGCTATCGGCATGTTGATAGAAGAAACCGGCATTAATCAAATATGGAGATTGACCTTGCATCGGACGGTCCTTCTCTTTGGCTCCCGGCTCAAATTTCACTTTACTTTTAATTAAAGCCCCGTTCAGACTAAGACTAAAATTACGCATACCTATAAAATCCAGATTTTTGCGTATATCCACTTCTACTCCATAATTATCCGCTCCTTTGGCATTGACATACGAATAGATAAGGTCTGTACCTCCGGATACAGTATAAGTCCATTCAATAGGATTCTTAAACCTTTTATAGAAAAGAGAAACAGAAATCAGCTCTCCACTGCTGGGATAAAACTCATAACCAAAATCTAAATTATCAATATAAGCAGGCTTTAAATTATAATTACCTTGTACATTGCTGGCAAGATCAAAATCATAATATACAGAAGAAGAAACCTCCCGAAATTCCGGACGATTCACAGTACGTCCATAAGATAAACGGAACTGATGCTTATCATTCAAACGATAAGCCGCATTTACAGACGGGAAAAAGTCATCATACGTGTAAAACACACTAGTGGGGCTTTCCTCGTTTTTCTGTGTATGGCTAACCAACTCCATTCTATTATATTCAAAACGAACTCCTGCGTATACATTCAATTTGCCCAACGGAAGATTACCCCCTACATAACCAGCACTCAAGAGATTATTGCCTTCGTAATTATTGCGCCAATCCACTTGTTCCAATAAATAAAGTCCATTCTCCCCATAATTCTTCTCTTGTAATAATTCATTAGGGACATTCATTACTTTATAAGCACCCGGCAAACCATTTTTCCAACTATAGATAAAAAAACGGGTATTATATTCACGAGCACGATGCTCCGTGTAAGCTCCAACCTTCAGGCTAGGAGTAAAAATCCCGAAAGAGAAATCGTGCTGATAATTGATGTTAGCCGACAAAATATGTTCATCCAATCGGGAAAACTCCCGATTAATCTCATTCAAGTTCTCTACTTCCAACTGATTGGTCTCCTCATTGAGTACGGTAGTATATCGACGGCGGTCCGGCATATTCCGATTGGCATAAGAATATCCAGCACTCCAATCCAACTTATCGGTATTACCCAATGTATGCTTCCCCGTAAATTGACCATTATAAGTGGTACGACTCTGATAATAATATTCCGCACTCTCTTCATAATCACTTTGTGCATCTGTTCCCTTACGGTAAGTATAGCGGTCTTTCCCTAATTGATTAAAAATATTCTTAAACTCATAGCGACTGTTACCACTGGCAGGTATATAAGTAAAATTCAGCATAGTTCCTATACGAACACTATGATTATATTGGTCATCTATACTTTTACGTAAATAATTAGAACAATCGTGAGTCATATCATAAGCACCAAACAAATTGTTATCCATATCCAGATATGTCCTATAGCTATTGCTATAGTTCACTGTTCCTAATATAGCCAAAGTACGTCCGCTACTATCCACCCAGCGACGGCTGAAATTCATATTCAGGCTAAGATCTGCCAAGGGCCTACGATCTTTAACGGTCCAGTCATTATTTAACCCATTATTTAATAAATCATAGCCATTGTTCATCGGACTAAGCACAGCATTGATTCCACCTTTCAAGCTACGAAAGCCATTATCGAAACCTAGAAAATCTGTGCCACTTCCTTTATTATACAGAAACTTTTTAAAATGAGTCTGATCATTTAAACTAGTTCCAACCGAAATAGTAAACAGATTACTGCTAGGAACATCTTTGGTATTCACTAAAATAAAACCACCACTGAAATCAGCCGGATATTCCAGTGCAGGCGATTTCACTACCAACATATTATCCAACTGCGACGATGGAATAATATCGAAAGAGAAAGCACGCGCATCGGCTTCAGAACTAGGTACGGCACTATTATAAATCCACACATTATTATACCGTTGTGAAAACCCACGTACCATAACGAATTTCTCCTCAATCATACTGATACCCGGTACACGGCGAATCACTTCCGGAGCATCTTTATCTTGCGTCTTGGTAATCTGCTGGGCAGAAGCTCCCGTTTGCATAACCAAGCTGGTACGTTGTTGGGTAATAATAGCATTCTCCGTATTCTTTTTAGCATCCGCTACAACCACAACTTCTCCTAATTGTTGATGATCCTGTTCTAGTTCTACTTTTATTTCGAACATACCGTTTATTGTAACCTCAACAGTCTGTGTACAATAAGACACATAAGATATAATAAGCTTGTACGTTCCATTTCTTAATCCCGCAAGTTAGAAATTACCATCCACATCAGTAATAGTTCCTGTATTTATACCACTTAACTGTACAGCAGCACCAATAAGTGGCTCTTTAGTCGCTTCATCTGTTACAGTTCCTCTCAAAGCAGCCGCCTGTACGGTCAATACCAACATCAAGAGAATTATCATAAGGCTAATGCCTTTCATCTGAGCTTTCATCATACTTTTACCTTGTTATTTTTCCGATGACAAAGATCAGATAAAAGCATTACATGTATAATACATCTGCATGATGCTCCTTTTGCGTATTTATTTCAATGATGTTTCATTGCATTTTGTTGAAAAAGCTCCTACCTTTACAAATAAATTGTAAAATAGAAAAAGAATATGAGAAGTTTTGCATCTGACAATAATTCAAGTGTACATCCCCGCATCATGGAAGCGTTAATGAAGGCCAATAACGGACATGCACTTGGCTATGGAGATGATCCATGGACAGAAGAAGCCGCCCACAAAGTGAAAGAACAATTTTCACGTCCATGTGAAGCACTGTTTGTTTTTAATGGCACAGGCAGTAATACTATGGCGCTGCAAATAATGACCCGTCCTTACCATATTATCTTCTGTGCCGACACAGCTCACATTGCTGTAGATGAATGTGGTGCCCCCAGTAAAGCGACTGGCTGTTTCATGCGCACAATTCCTACTCCGGATGGCAAACTGACTCCGGAATTACTAAAACCATTTATGGTTAACTTTGGTATAGAACACCATTCTCAGCCCGGAGCAATTTACCTAAGTCAATGTAGTGAATTGGGAACAATTTATAAACCAGAAGAAATATGCACATTGACAGAATTTGCACACCGGCATGGACTGTTTGTGCATATGGATGGTGCCCGTATCTCTAATGCCGCGGCAGCATTGGGAATGAGTCTTGATGATATATCAGGAGCTTGCGGAGTTGACACATTGACTTTGGGAGGAACAAAGAACGGACTGATGGGAGCCGAATGTGTAGTGATGTTCAATCAGGATTTGATAAAGGAAGCACGTTATGCCAGAAAACAATCTTGCCAATTGGCCAGCAAAATGCGTTATATCTCTTGCCAGTTCACAGCCTTCCTTGAAGATAACCTATGGTTAACATGCGCACAACATGCCAACGCAATGGCGCAACGCTTGTACAAGAAACTTTCCACAATGCCTGATATAAAGTTTACCCAAACAGTGGAGAGCAACCAATTATTCTTCATCATGCCGCGTGAAAAAGAAGATAAGCTACAAGAATATTATCATTTCTACTTTTGGAACGAAACCATAGGAGAAATGAGACTTGTTACCTCTTTCGATACAACAGAAGAAGATGTCGACAAACTGATAGCTTGCATAAAGACTCTATAATCATCTCCCGGTTCTCTATCAGGGCAGGCCTTCAGACCTGCCTGTTCTATTTCCAGTCCCTATTCCAAGGCATAAGTACCCGGTGAGGGTTTCCGGACCTGCCCCTGCCGGAGAAAAGACATGGCGGAGCCTTCCGGACAGTTCCGTGGGAAACGTATCCACACCCACGGGAAAGATAAGGTTTTTAACTAATTCCCCCAAGTTTTCAAACTGAGCCGAAAAAACAGTAGAGGTCACATTTCACACGTGCGGATACAAAAAAAAGCCTCCGGAACTTCTTCAAGTCCGGAGGCTTCAATCAAAACGGCGGCT
>OLJA01001159.1_pt1 | contig 14272 bp, 10 predicted proteins | sample 1601401 | NCBI WGS metagenome assembly OLJA01 (sample SAMN01915217, study PRJEB22387) | human gut metagenome | isolation source: stool | host: Homo sapiens | place: USA | reverse complement strand
AATGACAAACCGCACGTTGGATTTGTCGATGCCCATGCCGAACGCGTTGGTGGCCACGACCACGGGCACACGGTCGGTGACGAAATCGCGTTGCGCCTTCTCTCGTGCGTCGGCGCTCATACCGCCATGGTAGGCGACGGCGATGGTGCCGATATCCGACACATCCGCACCCCCTGCGGCACGCAATTCGGCGACGGCGCTGCTAAGCGATTCGGCGAGCGCTTCCGTTTCCTTGCGCGTGGCGCAGTAGACGATGCCGGATTCGTCCGGATGGCTGGCGATGTAGGACGCCACCCAGGATGCTTTGTCTTTGCGTGGCATGCTGATGACGTCGAAATACAGGTTCGGCCGGTCGAAACCGGTGACGGTGATGGACGGTGTGTGCAGGCCCAGAATCGAAACGATGTCGCGGCGCACGCGTTCGGTGGCGGTGGCGGTGAACGCGGCGACCGTTGGACGTGTGGGCAGTCCGGCGATGAATTCGCCGATGCCAAGATATGAGGAACGGAAGTCCTGCCCCCATTGGGAGACGCAGTGCGCTTCGTCGACGGCGACGAGCGAGATCGGCACACGGACGGCGAAGTTGCGGAATCGTTCGGTTTCCAAACGTTCCGGCGCCACGTACAGCAGTTTGATCTGGCCGGAGAGCGCCTGCGCGAAGACGAGATCCTGTTCGTCCGGCGTCTGAGTGGTGTTGATGAACGCGGCCGGAAGGCCCACGTCGTTCAGGGCGTCGACCTGGTCGCGCATGAGTGAGATCAACGGCGAGATGACGATGGCGACGCCCGGCAGGATCGCTGCGGGAATCTGATAGCAGATGGATTTGCCGGCGCCGGTGGGCATGACGCCAAGCACGTCACGTCCGGCGAGGATGGCCGAAACGATGCCGGATTGTCCAGGACGGAACGAATCGTAGCCGAAATAGCGGTTCAGCGCCTCCAATGCGCGGGGGTCTACGGAATCGGCGGAATCAACAGCTTGCGTCATGGTTTCCAAGTGTAGCAATGCCATGCGTTGACCGCGGAGAGCGAAACAGCCGGCGCGGGTCTTGCCCATGCCGGCCGTTTCATGTTTCTATCGGAAATAGGGAATTCAGATCTGGCGGAACGCCTGCTCCAGGTCGGCGATCAAATCGTCCGCGTCTTCAAGGCCGACGGACAGGCGGATCAGGTTGGCGGGCACTTCGAGCGTGGTGCCGGCCACGGAGGCGTGGGTCATGGCGCCCGGATGCTCGATCAGGGATTCCACGCCACCCAGCGATTCGGCCAGGGTGAACACTTCGGTGGCTCCGGCGAACTTCTTGGCCGCTTCGAAACCGGCGGCGATCTGGATGGAGATCATGCCGCCGAAACCGCCGTGCATCTGGCGTGCCGCGATGTCGTGGCCCGGGTGGGATTCGAGCCCCGGATACCATACGCGTTCCACTTCGGGGCGGGTTTCGAGCCACTGGGCCACCTTCATGGCATTGCGGCTGTGCTGCTTGACGCGCAGGTCGAGGGTTTTGAGGCCTCGGATGTCAAGCCAGGAGTCGAACGGGGACGGAACCGCGCCGGCCGCGTTCTGCAGGAAGGCCACCGCGTCGCGTGTTTCCTTGTCGTTCAGGACCACCGCGCCGCCGACCACGTCAGAGTGGCCGCCGATGTACTTGGTGGTGGAGTAGACGACCACGTCGGCGCCGTCTGCGAGCGGATGCTGCAATACCGGGGATGCGAAGGTGTTGTCCACGACCACTTTGGTGCCGTGCGCGTGCGCCACGGCCGCGGTGGCGGCGATGTCGGTGATGTTGAGCAGCGGGTTGGACGGGGTTTCCACCCAGATGTACGCGTACTGCTTCTTGGCGAGCGCGGCTGAGACGGCGGCCGTGTCGGTGATGTCCACCACGTCGAGGCCGATGCCCCACGGCACGAACACCTTGGACAGCAGACGGTAGGTGCCGCCGTACACGTCGTTGCCGAGCAGGATGTTGTCGCCGGGCTTCAAAGTGGAGCGCAGCAGCACGTCGATGGCGGCAAGTCCGGAGGAGAAGCTTAACGCGTATTTCGCGCCTTCCACGGCGGCGAGCTGCTCGTCGAAGCTGTTGCGGGTCGGGTTGATGGAACGGCTGTAGTCGTAGCCGTTGCGCAGGCCGCCGACACCATCCTGCTTGAAGGTGGAGGTCATGTAGATGGGGGTGACCACGGCTCCGGTGGTCGGGTCGGGTTCCTGGCCTGCGTGGATGGCACGGGTGGCGAGAGCGGTGGCGTTGAGGGCTTCGGTGTTGGTCGAGATGGTCATGATGGGAACTCCTTGGAAGTATCGGATGGTTTGGGTTGTTCGGATGATTGGCATTGGTTTCAAAGGTGCGATCGGGCTGTCGGACAGTCGTTTGACGGTCTTTTACAGGTACTGTTCGGCGAGGCTGGGCTTGGTGGTGCGTTCCACGACGTCGGCGAATCCGTTGGCGCGCATCCAGTCGTCGTTGAAGATCTTCCCCATGTAGCTGCGGCCGGAATCGGGCATCAGCACCACGACGAGCTGGTTTTCGTCGAGGTCGTGCTCGCGGGCGTATTTCAGCGCGGAGAACACGGCCATGCCGGATGAGCCGCCGACGAGCAGTCCTTCCTCGTTGGCGAGGCGTCGGGTCATTTCGAAGGCTTCCGCGTCGGTGACCTGCACGATCTCGTCGGGAAGGCTCCGATCAAAGGCCTTCGGATAGAAGTCCTCGCCGACGCCTTCGATCTGGTATTGGTGCACGTCGTTCGGGTCGGAGTAGATGGAGCCTTCCGGATCGGCGCCGATGACCTGCACCGCACCGCTGGAAGCCTCTTTCAGATAGCGGCCCGTGCCGGAGATGGTGCCGCCGGTGCCGATGCCGGCCACAAAATGCGTGACCTGATGGTCCGTGGCCTGCCAGATTTCCGGTCCGGTGCTGCGGTAGTGGCTTTCCGGACCGTTCGGATTGTCGTACTGGTTGGGACGGTAGGCACCGGGAATCGTCTTGGCGAGGCGTTCGGCGACCTGGTAGTAGGAGCGAGGATCGTCCGGACCGGCGTCGGTGGGGGTCACGACCACTTCGGCGCCATAGGCGCGCAATACCGCACGCTTGGCTTCGGACACCTTGTCCGGCAGGGTGAAAATGGTGCGATAGCCGCGCTGCAGCGCCACGAGGGCGAGGCCCACGCCGGTGTTGCCGGAGGGCGGTTCCACGATCACGCCGCCGGGCTTCAGTTCGCCGCTGCGTTCGGCCGCGTCGATGATGCGTTCGGCGATGCGGTCCTTGGAGGAGCCGCCGGGGTTCAGGTATTCGACCTTCACCGCGATGGTGGCTTTGATGCCGTCGGTCACGTGGTTGAGTTTGACGAGCGGGGTGTTGCCGATGAGTTCGGACAGCGAGTTGTGGATGGTCATGACGTTTCCTTTGCGCGGTGCGGTTCGTGGGCTTTTCGAATGGTTTTGGTTTCGTATGTTCGAGAAGCTCGCGTCCGTCGCGTGCAGTTGTTGAAACGGGACCTGTTGCGATGCTGCCTTGCTCATTCGCGTGCGTCGCGTGCGCCAACCTCGGCTGATGCGCTGTTTCGAATGATCGTTTGGCGATTCGCATACGGCCTGCGATATGCGCGGCCGCTTGTTGGAATGTCCTAGCTCAAGCTACGCGTCCATGAAACACGCGCCCCTCGGGCGGTTGGTCAGCGACAGCAACAACAAGAGCGATTGAACATGTAGCTTACATTACCACTCCCCCGGGCATCGGCATGTCACCCGCGTTCATCATGCGGACATCCGAACCGTATCAGCTTCCCGGAACGGGCTCGTTCCGCCCCAATAACCTGCGATATAACAGCCTTCGCAGCGCCCAACACCCCACCGGATATCATCGCGTCTACGTGATATACAATGCAATTATGTATAGAGGAACCTCTTTCATATTCCCCGCACATCGAGTACGACCGTCGACGGGGAACAACGGACGTTCCCCGCTCACGCCGGAAGCCGATCGCACCGATCACACCAATCACAAACGCCATCGCACATGGACGCCTTTCGTGGTTCTCTGGGCGGTGATGTCGACGATTCTCATACTGCTGACCGTGTCCACGCATCCTTCCGACAGCGTGTACACCTTGCAATACCAAGGCGGCACCTTCCTCGTGGACCGTTCACAGTACCAGCAACTCGCCGACGCGTTCCTGCACGGCAGGATCTGGATCGACGCGCATGTCCCCGACTGGCTTGCGGCCATGGATAATCCGTACGACGAACAGGCCAGAGGAACCCTCGGCATGCAAACCGGCGATCCGTCACGCTGGGATTGGGCCTTCTACCATGGCCGGTACTACTGCTATTTCGGCCCGCTGCCGGCGCTCCTGCTCTTCGCGCCGTTCAAAGCACTGACCGGAACCGATCTGCCGACCGCCGTAGGATGCGCGTTCCTTGCGATACTGGCATGCGCTTCGCTCATATTCCTCATCGAAACACTGTGGAAGCGCTATTGGCATGGCACCCCCAGATGGCTCGCGGTCCTCGTCTGCACCGCAATCGTAGCGGCATCCGGATTGACGTATCTGGTGCTCGTCCCATGGTTCTATTCGATTCCCATCCTCGCATCGCTCGCACTCGCGCCCGCCGGCATCGCATTGTGGGCACGCTCTTCCGGCGATGGCCATCACACCCCACGCACTCCGTTCATCGCCATCGGTTCGACGCTTGTCGCGCTCACCATCGCCTGCAGACCGGCGTTCATCCTCACCGCGGTATTCGGCATCATCCTCCTATGGCCGCAAATCCGAACCCGCGATATCCTGTCCACCCGTTCCAGACACGCCATCCTCTCCACCATCGCGGCGATTCTGCCGTTCCTCATCATCGGCTGCGCGATGATGGCATACAACACGGCCCGTTTCGACGACCCGTTCGACTTCGGCGCAGCCTACAATCTCACCGGCTGCGATCTGACGCAACGGCATGTCAGTCTGAAAGCACGCCTGTATTCCGTCCTCCTGCTGTTCCTCACCCCATTCGGTTTCACGAGGGAATTCCCCTACACCATGGACGTGTTCTCACTGGATGAGGCAAACCCATGGGGATTCCTGTTCCGTAATCGGAACATCATTCCGGAACAGTTCGCCGGCGGACTCGTCGCGCTGTCGCCGATCTGCCTGCTCGCATTGCCCGCGGCCATCCGGTATTTCATTCGACTGCGGCGCAGCCAAAACTCCCACGCAACACAGTGCGGTGCGATAGGACTCACGTTCCTCGTTCTCGCCGTCCTCATCGCATGCATCGACGGACCGTTCGGCGTGAACGCGCGTTACCTGTGCGATATGACATGGCTGATGCTCATCGGCACCATGTGCCTGCTGTTCGTATGGAACACGGATGCGCGTGAAAATGGGCGCCGGTGGCTGACCGTCGTGATCGTCGCCCTGCTTATCGTCGGCATCGGCTTGCAGCTGCTATGGCTTATGACCCCGGGGCGGAGCGAAAGCTGGAACGTTTCGAATCCCGCCCTGTATGACTGGTTGCGCAGACTGTTCACGTTCTAGTCGGTTCAGCCGATTCAGCCGATTCAGGCGATCCAGTCGGTTCAGCCGGCCCAGCCGCCTACCTTGCATCGATCCGACCTGCGATCAGGACTGCATGGACGCGGCTTCGATGAGCGAGCGCGTGTACGCGGAACAGGGATGCTTCAGTATTTCCGTGGTCGTACCGCTTTCCTCGACGCGTCCGTCATGTAGGACGACGATACGGTCGGCGATATGCTGCACCACGCCAAGATCGTGCGAGACCATGACCAGCGACATGCTCGGGTTTGCCGCGCGGATGGCGCGGAATGCCTCCAGAATCCTCACGCGTGCGGCCACGTCGATGGCGCTCATCGGCTCGTCGGCAAGAATGATGCCCGGATCGTCCACTATGGCACGCGCGATGGCCACACGCTGCGCCTGCCCGCCGGAAAGATCCATGGGGTACCGTGCGGCGAACACCGCCGGGTCAAGCCCGACCACACGCAATGCATGCTCGGCCTGCGAGGCGATCTCATCATTGCCCATGCCCTTGTGGTGCAAGCGCAACGGCTCCTCTACGGAACGTGCGACGCGCCAGCGCGGGTCGAGCGAGGCGAAGGGGTCCTGGAACACCAGGCCGGTCTGTCCGCGTAGCATGCGGCGCACGGCAGAGCCCCGCTTCCCCATTGTCTGGCCGCGATACGTGATCTCGCCCGAATCGGCGGATCCCAAGCCGAACAGCACACGCGTCAGCGTCGATTTGCCCGAACCGGAAGCGCCGATAATCGCCAGGCACTCCCCCTCGTATACGTCAACGTCCACGTCGAACAGCACCTGCCTGCGTTCCCGCTTCGAACCGAAGCTTGTACAGATGCCACGCCCCTGCAGCACGATGTCACTCATTGCCGTCGTCTTTCCTCATGATTGCCGTGTTCTTGAACGTCTCCCGCTTGGATTGCGCTCTCGCGGATTCCCGGCTGCCAACACTGCTACCAGCACTGTTGCCATGCGGCAGGGTAAGCAACCTGGCCGCATCGACCAAACGTCGCGCGGGTTCGCTTGCCGGCGCCTGCAATAGGCTTGCGGTCGTACCCGTTTCGGCGATCGAACCGCCGTCCAGCACATAACAGCGCGTAGTGGCGCGTGCGAGCACCGCGAAATCATGGGTGATGAACAGCATGGACGCGCCGGCATCGTCGACCAGCGACGTCAGCAGGTCGACGATCTGACGTTGCGTGATCGAATCCAATGCCGTGGTCGGCTCGTCGGCGATGATGAATCGCGGCGAAGTGATCAGCGCGGTGGCGATGCCGACACGCTGCTGCTGCCCGCCGGAAAGCTGATGTGGGTATTTCAGCAGTGCATCCTGGGAAAGCCCCACTTTGTCAAGCATCGCCTTGACACGATCAAGACGCTCGTCAAGCGACAGGTCGTAATGCAGATACAACGGCAGCCCGACCTGCTGGGCGACCGTCATCACGGGGTTCAGCGCGGCAGCCGGATTCTGGAACACCATACCCATATAACGCCCGCGCAAATCGGCCATGGCGGTATCGTCCAATCCGATCAGCTGTTTGCCGCCGACCATGATCGAACCGCTTATCCGTGCCGTATCGGGCAGCAACCCCATCAGGGCCTTGGCGATCATGGATTTGCCCGACCCGGAGGAACCGACCAGGCCGACCCGTTCGCCATCGGCTATGCCCATGCACACATCGCGCACGATGGGCTTCGTACCAATGGCGATGTTCAGTCCGCGAATTTCAATGCTCATGCCGCCTCCCTCAGCTCGGGATTGGTCAATGGGTCGATGGCGTCACGCAGTGCATCGCCGAACAGATGCAATGCGATCACCGTCATCGTTACGACTAGTCCCGGCCATAGCACGGTCAGCGGGTAGATGCTGATGAATTTCACGGATGTGGCGAGGGAATGCCCCCAACTGGGCACGCCGGCGCCTACGCCGACACCAAGATAGGTCAGCCCCGCCTCGGCCAGTATCGATGTTCCCGCGCTCATCGACAACTGCACCAGCAGCACCGGCATCACATTCGGCATGATATGCCTGACGAACACGCGCATGCCGGAGGCTCCGAACCATACCGCCGATTCAACATACTGCGAACGCGCGGCGAGTACGGCCGCAGGTCTTGCGATACGCGCCAGATTCAGTCCGTAGGCGAATCCGCATGCGGCCACAATCACCGCCGCCGAGGCGCCGAACGGCACGGACAGCATCAATGCGATCAGCACGGTCGGTATAGAGATCAGCGCATCGACCACCACCACCGACGTGGATCGCAGCACGGTGTTGCGCGACACCATGGCGGCCACCAATGCCAGGCCGAATATGCCGGACACGGCAACGGTCAGCAATGCGATCGCAAGATTCGTGCGCGATCCGGCCATCAGCCAGCTCAGCACATCGGCGCCGACGCCATCCGTCCCCAACGGGTGCGCGGCCGAGGGCGAGGCCCATGCGTGGAATCCGTCGGTCTCCAGCAGCGTATGCGGCGTCCATACGAGCGAAACCAGCGAAACCAGCACCCACAGGCCGAGCACGGTCAGCGCATATTTGCCGCTGGCTTTGCGCCATATCGAGCGCATAACCACACGAGCAGTGGACATCACAGCACCTCCTGCAAGTCGGTGGAAGCGTTTTTCAGTCTTGGGTCGAGCGCATGATGCGCCATATCGACCGCCAATCCCAGCAGCAGGAAGAACGCGGTCAGCAGGAACAGTTCGCTCTGCACCGCGATCAGATCCCGGTTGCCCACATCGGTGACGAGCATCGCGCCAAGCCCCGGCAGGGCGAACAGGTTCTCGACCACCATCACGCCTGTTATCATCTGGGCGAAGGTCAGTCCGATAACCGATACCAGCTGCGGCAGCGACAGCCGCAATCCAACGCGCAGCAATGCCTGTCTGCGCGTCATGCCGCAGGCCATGGCCATGCTCACGGCCTGGGATTGCGCGGCATCGCCTAATGCGGCACGCGTATAGCGCATGATTCCGGCCCCTGCGGTAATGCCGGTGGCCAATGCGGGGAGCACCAGCGACGCCAATGCACGCCCTGGGCTCGCCCAACCGTCGTTCGGGAAGCCCTGCGAGGGGAACAGTCCCAGCAATCCCGAGCCGCGCGAGAACAGCAGAATCAGCAGCAGGCCGCTCCATAATGCGGGAACGGCACCGCCGATAATGGCGATCACATGGAGCAGTCCACGCCATCTTCTGTTTCTGGTGATAACGGCCGCGCAGCCAAGCGGCAATCCGATGAGCAGTGCTATGGCAAGGCTGAGTACGATAAGCGGGAACGTGACCGCAGACCGCACGCCGACCTGCAAGGCGACCGATTTGCCGCTGATGGCGGATACGCCCGGATCGCCATGCAGCAACCCGCCGAGCCAATCAGCGTATTGCACAGGCAACGGCCTGTCGAGCCCCATCTCCATGCGCAACGCCGCGATACGGGCTGCGGTCGCGTTCGTTCCGGCCATGACGGCTGCAACGTCACCGGGGAGCACACGCAATGCCAGAAAAACCAGTATCGACAATCCAGTCAGCGCCGCCACGAACAGCAGCAGCCGTTTGGCCACGAATCTCATATCATTTCGCCTTGCATCATTTCACTTTGGCGATCTGCCACAGGGGCAGTACCGTCTGGCTGAGCTTGTCAGGGAATCCCTTGACACTCGTGTTGTACGCCACGGTCACACGGTAGCCGAACAGCCAATCCGCAGGGGCGTCCTCGCTAACGGCCTTCGCCGCCTGCTTGAGGTATTCGTTGCTTTCCTCCTCGTCGGTGGCCGCGAGCGCCTTGGCGTAGAGCGCCTGCACGTTCTTGCCGTCGTAATGGTAGTAGTAGTCCGGCGTGGTCCACTTGTAGAAGTCGTGGCTTTCGGCGTGGTCCACCAATGACAGCTCGTAGTCGCCGTTGGCGTGCACGTTCTGCAGCCATGTGGAGAATTCCACATAGTCGATCTTCAAATCGATGCCGATTTTGGCGAGCTGGCTTTTAAGCTGGTCGCCCAGTTCGGTGCCGTACGTGTTGGCGTAGGTGAGGGTGAGCCGCAACGGCTTGTCGGTGGTATAACCGGCTTCCTTCATAAGTTCCTTGGCCTTGTCCACGTTGTACGGGTACAGGCCGGTCAGGTCCTCGTAACCGGGGTCGACGGACGGGACCGGACCGCCGAGCGCGTAGTCGACGTTGCCTCGGGAGGCGATGATCTCCTTGTGGTTGATGGCGTAGCGGATGGCCTGGCGGACGCGCTTGTCCTTGAGTTTGGCGTTCGTGCAGTTGAAGGCGAGGACGAACTTGTCGCTGCCGTCGGCCGCGGACACCGTGTATGTGCTGGCATCCAATGATTTGGCGAGCGTGGCGTTCACCGGGGAAAGCACGTCGACGTCACCGCTTTTCAGCGCGTTGACGGCTGCGTTGTCGTCGGTGAGGAAGCGGATCACCACGTTCTGGGTGGCGGGCTTGTGCGCGGTTCCCCAATATTTCGCATTGGCTTTGAGCACCATTTTGCTGGCCGAGTCGAAGGATTCGACGGTATACGGGCCGGAGCCGACGGCCTCGGTCTTCGCGTTATACGTGGCGTTCTTATCGAACACCAATCCCGGGCGTCCGGTCAGATACCACAGGAGATTGGAATCAGGGGCATCGAGCGTGAGCTTGACCGTGTTGGCGTCCACCGCTTCGGCCTTGTCGAGGCTGGCCACCTGGTTGGCGTTGTAGTACTGCTTCTCCTTGAGCTGGTTGATGGACCAGGCCACGTCGTCAGCGTCGAGCTTGTCGCCGTTGGAGAAGGTCATGTTCTGGTTGAGATGGAAGGTGTAGGTCTTGCCGTCCTTGGAAATGTCCCAGGATTTCGCGAGGCCCGGCTGCACTTTGTTGTCGGAGTCGCGCGACAGCAGCGCTTCGTAGACGTTGCCGATCAGCACCTGTTCGATGGCCGATCCGGACTGGTGGCGGATGTCGAGGCTGACCGGGGCGAGTTTGAGCCCGATGGTGACGGTGTCGGCTTTAGTTACGCCGGAAGTGTTCGCGTCATCGTTTTTGCCGCGCGTCACTGCAATGGCGACGATCACCGCGACGGCGGCGATGATGGCGATCAACGCGATAAGCCACTTCTTCGGGCCTTGCGATTTCGCGCCGTTCGACGATTTCGCACGCGCGTTCAGAGTGGCGTCGGTGCTTGCCGTGGACTGCGGCTGCTGTTCGTTCTCCTGTTTGGTTGCGTCGGCTTCGCCGTGCGCACCGGTAGGTGACGACATGGGATTTCTCCTCTTCGTATTTTCGATTATGTGTTGTGATTGCGGTTGACCGCCTGCGTGAGGTCGATCACCACGGCCTGATTCTACTGTCCGCCATACCCGCGGCCCGTTCGGATTCGCCTGCAAAGCGCGCGGAGGCTTCGGCCCGGTTATATACTTGACGCAGTCGCGGCAGGTCACAACGAGAAGGACGGTTGATCCATGGCGCATATTCTTTTGGGGGTCACCGGCAGCATCGCCGCGTTCAAGGCCTGCCATCTCGCCTCCGATTGGAGCAAGCAGGGGCATGAGGTGCGTGTGGTGATGACCGCCGCCGCACAGGAGTTCGTCACTCCCCTGACGTTCAATTCCCTCACCCACACGCCGACACGCACGTCCATGTTCGCCGCCGGACATCGTCCCGGCGCTACGGCCGACGTGGCACCCGGACCGGACGGTCCGCTGCAGATCAGCCACGTGGCCGACGCGAAGTGGGCGAATCTGCTGGCAGTCGCTCCGGCGAGCGCCGATATCATCGCGAAAATCGCCTGCGGCATCGCCGATGACCAGCTGACCAGCACCATACTCGCGTACGACAAGGGACCGAAGATCCTGTGCCCCGCCATGAACGTGCATATGTATGAAAACGCCGTGACGCAACGCAATCTCAATACCTGCCGTGAGCTCGGTTGGACGATTGTGGAGCCGGAAAGCGGCATGCTGGCCTGCGGCGACGCCGGCAAGGGACGTATGGAGGAGCCGGCACGCATCGAAACGGCGGTGGAAGCGCTGCTGCTTGCGAATCGTCCGGAAAGTGAGCTGCCGCTTAAGGGACTTGCCGTGCTCGTCACCGCCGGCCCGACGCAGGAGCCGCTTGATCCGGTGCGGTTCCTCACCAACCATTCCACCGGCAAGATGGGGTATGCCTTGGCCGAACAGGCACGCGATCTGGGCGCGCAGGTGACGCTTGTGTCCGGTCCGGTGGCGTTGGACGCCCCGTATGGCGTGGATGTGGTCGATGTCACGACCGCACGGGATATGTTCGATGTGGTGACGAGCCGTTTCTCGGACACGGACATCACCGTCATGGCCGCGGCCGTCGGCGATTTCCGTACGGTCGAGCAGGCCCGGGACAAGATCAAGAAGAACGGGCGCAGCGGCATCGAGCTCGAGCTCACGTCGAATCCGGATATTCTGGCTTGGGCCGGCGAGCATAAGCGGCCGGACCAGACATTGTGCGGATTCGCCATGGAGACGCGCGACCTTGAGGCCAACGCGGCGAAGAAGCTTAACGGCAAGCATTGCGACATGCTGGTGGCCAACAATCTGCGCACCCCCGGCGCCGGTTTCGCAGCGGACACGAACGTGGTGACGGTGCTGACGCCGGGCGAAACCGCAGACAGGCCAAGCATCGAACGATGGAGCAAGATGGGCAAGGACGCACTTGCGAAACGTATTCTTGTCAAGCTCGCAGCCATGCGTGCGGACGGCGAACGGCGCTAACCGCAGCATTTTCGAATCGCAATAACCGTATCAATCGCAATAATCGCAATATTTCAACGGAACTTCCGCAAAACGCGAAGGAGAACGCAACATGCTTCTGATGGCTGTGGATATCGGCAACACGAACGTCGTGATCGGTTTCATCGACGATGGGCGCATCGCGGGCACGTACCGCATCACCACGAAGGCGAACCACACGTCCGACGAATACGGGCTGATGATCACGCAGTTCCTGGCTTTGAGCGGCTACAAGCCGGCGGATGTCGATGATGTGATCATTTCGTCCGTGGTGCCGAAGGTCATGCATTCGTTCCGTGCGAGCATCGTGAAGTTCCTCGACATCGATCCGATGATCGTGGGACCGGGCATCAAAACGGGACTCAACATCCGCATGGACAATCCGCAGAACATGGGCGCGGACTGCATCGCCGACTGCGCGGGCGCGTATTACGAGTATGGCGGGCCGATTCTGGTGGCTGATTTCGGCACGGCCACCACGTTCAACTACGTCACCGCGGACGCGTCGGTGATTTCCGGACTGATCACCACCGGTATCCACACCGCCGCGGCCGCACTGTGGGAAGGGACGGCGCAGCTGCCGGAAGTGGAGATCACCCGTCCGAAGTCGATTCTGGCGAAGTCCACGAAACCGGCCATGCAGGCGGGCCTGTACTACAACTTCCTCGGCGGCATCGAACGCACGATCGCGCAGTTCCATAAGGAGATCGACGAGGATTTCCGTGTGGTGGCGACGGGCGGATTGAGCCGCGTGTTCGCCGACGACACGAACATGATCGACATTTACGATCCGGACCTGATTTTCAAGGGCATGCGGCACATCTACGACCGAAACGTCCGCTGATTCAAGAGCCAGCGACGCGAACCGGCGATCATAGCCCGGCAATCTGAAAACCGACGGCCTGCGGATAATGCGCTATCCGCAGGCCGCAATCGATTAAACCAATTACACAGACGCTATTGGATGGTGAAGCCCTGGTTGGCTCCGTATTCTTTCAGGTCCTTCTGCCATAGGGCTATGCCGCCCTTAAGTTTGATGCGGTCGGACGATTCGGTGTTCTTCAACGCATCGCCGATGTTGGAGGTGTCGGAGACCTGACCGCCTGCGGCGATGATGTTGAGCCTGTTCTGCTCTTTGCGCAGCAGGCTCGACCATTTGTAGGCCTTGCCCACCGTGGACCGGAAGTCGCTGCGCGCATACACTTCGAACGGCAGATACTGGTATCCGGTCGACACGTTCTCCGCGGCCTGGGACAGCACGCGGTTGTATTCCTGCCCGCCGAAATAGGGCACTTCGATGCCACGGTCGTCGGTCACCGTGGTCTTGCTGAGGAATTTCGAGTCGGATAGGGTGTTTTTGTCGGCTGGGAACGCGCCGCCATCCACGCGGGTTGTGATGCCTTTGGCATTGTGGCAGGCGTATTCGATGAAACGGTATGAGGCTTCGGGTTTGCGGGAACGTTGCAGCACGGCAAGGGCCGAACCGCCGTTTTCCGATGTGGTGGCCTTGCCGTCGGGCGTCGGCATCTGGGCCACGCGCCACAGGCCGGCCGCGCCGGGAATGTCGGACATGAGCAGCGAAGGCAGCCATGCGCCGGAAAACAGCGAGGCGACTTTGCCTTGTCCCACGGCCGATTTCCATCGATCCGACCATGACGTGAGGTTTGTTGCCACCAAACCCTCATCGATCATCTTCTGCCAGAATTCGGTGAATTCGCGGGTGCCTTTATCTTCGGTGAGTCTGATGGTCACGTTCTTGCCATCGTTGGACGTGGAGAACGGGCGTCCGCCGGCGAGCCAGATCATCGTGTCGTAGAAGCTGGCGTCGCCGGAATCGGCGGTGATGTACACGCCGATTTTCTTGAGTTTTTTGGCGGCCTCGTAGTAGTCGTCCCATGTGCGGATCTTGGACGCGTCCACGCCAACCTGTTCGAACACGCTGTTGTTATAGAAGAAGGCCATCGGGCCGGAGTCCATGGGAAGCCCGTACACCCGTCCGTTGAGCTGCACCG
>OLJA01001153.1_pt1 | contig 14362 bp, 16 predicted proteins | sample 1601401 | NCBI WGS metagenome assembly OLJA01 (sample SAMN01915217, study PRJEB22387) | human gut metagenome | isolation source: stool | host: Homo sapiens | place: USA | reverse complement strand
TTATGGGCTTGATAAAAATAACAGTTCATAAAATGGAGGTAGTCAAATGTTGAATGAGTCAGTAATTAAAAATATTAAGGTACAAAAAATTTTATTGCGGGAGTGAGATATGGATTTAAGAGTATTGCGTTATTTTTTGACGGTGGCAAAAGAACAGAGTTTTACAAAAGCGGCACATCAGTTAAATATCACACAGCCGACACTTTCAAGACAGCTTGCGGCACTTGAGGATGAACTTGGTGCGACACTTTTTGAACGGGGCGGTCACAGTATTACCCTGACGAGTGAGGGACAGTTACTAAAACGGCGTGCTTTGGAAATTGTAGACCTTGAAGACAAGATTGTCAGTGAATTTAAGGGTGATAATGAGTCAATAGAGGGAAAGATAACTATCTGTTGAGGGGGCAGCAAGATATTGGAGCAGGGATGTTGTCGTGCAAAAAAGACTATATCCTGAGATTGAGACAAGCACAGTTATCGCATGGCGGAGAAATATCCCGTATTCACCAGCGACAAGCCGTTTTATAGAGGAAATCAATGCTTATGCCCGCTCGCAGAATTGGCATTAGTGTACTGTGGATAAGAACTTTAATCTTTATTGTACAAGTCAGAGATATAGTGTATTAACTGCTAAAGTATGCCTAAAAAGCATAACAAGATATACGATATAAGTATTAGACATAATAAGATATAAGGCTTTATAATGTATATACAATGATTTTTAAAGAATTAATAGCACTTATGTATCTGTTAGATATTGCAGGATTGTGATAATACATTATATTACTGTGGCAAAAAGGCATTTTGACACTAATTGATGCACCATAGTGTTATATTGTTATGCGATTTTGGAATTATCTGATGCACATATTTTAGGAGGGATTATTATAATGAAAAGATTAGTAGCTTATTTTAGTGCAAGCAAAACGACGGAAAAAGTCGCAAATATGATAGCAGAAGCAGGCGGTTATGATATTTGTGAGATTACTCCAAAAGAGGCATACACAAAGGCAGACCTCAATTGGATGGACAAAAAATCAAGAAGCAGCATTGAGATGAAAGATAAGAAGATAAGACCTGAAATCAAGGACAATGATATTGATATGAGTCAGTATGATGAAATTATTTTAGGTTTTCCTATCTGGTGGTATGTTGCACCAACTATTGTAAATACATTTTTGGAAAAATATGATTTCTCAGGCAAAAAGATTATTCTGTTTGCAACATCAGGAGGAAGTGGATTTGGCAATACGGTTAAGGAATTACAGCCATCAGCACCAAACTCTGAAATCGTGGAAGGAAAACTTTTAAACAGAGCGACAAAGCAGGAAATAGCCGATTGGATTAAGGAAATTTAGGAATATAGGGAGGCTTTTATGGCTAAGATAGTACAGACAGCAGGAAGAAATGCACTCGGAGAGTTTGCTCCTGAGTTTGCACATTTTAATGATGATGTTCTTTTCGGTGAGAACTGGAACAATCAGGATATAGATGTAAAAACAAGAAGTATTATAACAGTAGTAGCACTTATGGCTTCAGGAATTACTGACTCTTCATTAAAATTCCATTTGCAGAATGCAAAGAACCACGGTGTGACACAGAAAGAAATCGCAGCAATCATAACTCATGTTGCTTTTTATGCAGGCTGGCCAAAAGGCTGGGCAGTATTTAATCTTGCAAAGGAAGTTTGGAGCGATGGCGAGGGAGATTTGCCATACGAGGATGAAGCAATGAGGGCTCATGCAAAGCAGATGGTATTTCCAATCGGTGAACCAAATGATGCATATGCAAAATATTTTATTGGACAAAGTTATCTTGCACCTGTATCAACAAGTCAGGTAGGAATTTTCAATGTAACATTCGAGCCGGGATGCAGAAATAACTGGCATATCCATCACGCTAAGAGTGGCGGCGGTCAGATACTTGTGTGCGTGGCAGGTCGCGGATATTATCAGGAAGAGGGCAAAGAAGCAATCGAGCTTAATCCTGGTGACTGTATTAACATTCCGGCAGAAGTAAAACACTGGCATGGAGCAGCACCGGATAGCTGGTTTAGTCATCTTGCGGTAGAAGTACCGGGCGAGGAAATATCAAATGAATGGTGTGAAGCCGTGACAGATGCAGAGTATGGAAAACTTAAAGATTAAAAGTGGATATACAAGGCAACCAAGAAATAATTTGACAAAAAATTAGTCTGACATAAGGATTATGATAATTTTATTAAAGTAAAAAATGACAAAGTTGTCAAGGCAGCAATAAGCCTTAAGCTTGCAGATTAGTATTTCAAGTTAGCGTATCAAAATTATAATCATACAAAAGTTCATTTGTATCTGTAAGAGATGCGTTGTGCTGCAATGCAAATATGATTATGCTGTCACGCTGGAAACGGGCGTACAAAATAGGGTATCCGGTGGCTTTTAAAAGCTGCTGGGTATCTTCAAATGACATATTAAGTGCAAAACAGATAGCGATAACTTTATCTCTGGACGGATTTTTTCTGCCCGACATTATCTGGTATGTATATGTTCGGTCAAGTCCCGTCAGTTTTACGAGGTCACTTGTTTTTAGGTTTCTGTCAGAAAGTATTTTATTCAAATATTCCGAGAGAGTCATGTTTACAAGATTGTCGTTCTCATTTTCTATATAATCGTCTACGGTAGGCGATTTTTTTAATATATCCAATAATTTATCGGTTTTTTTATAATTGTTCATATATGTTATCTCCCAAAATGAAATGTTTGCTTTTGACACTTACATCATATAATAATTTAATTGGAGTTGCTTGTAAACTTATTTTTACAATGTTGCATCTGAATTTATTAAATGATACCATATTTAACATAAGTACCACGAATATCCGTGGCTATAAATATTTGTAAGATAAAATAAGGAGAATTATGGAAAATATAAATCTGAAAACAGCACTTTTAAATGAGCAATATGAGAAAATCGCATTGTTTGGTGAAAATAATGATAGAAAAACATGGCTTGTCAGGCAGAAAAATTCTAATAAAATATTTGTTTTAAAAGAGATAGAAATTGAGAATATTTCAATATATGAGAGTCTCCAATATATAAAAAACAGGCATCTGGCAGCAGTAAAAAATATTATTGAGATTGAAAATAAAGCTGTTGTTATCGAGGAATATATAAGCGGAGATATTCTTGCGGACAAGATTGAAAATAAAAATATAACAAAAGAAGATGCCTTAGACTATACTTGTCAGCTTTTTGAAGTTTTATCTGAACTTGAGAAAGTAAATATTGTTCACAGGGATATAACACCTAAAAATATACTGATTTCAAGTGACAATGTAGTTAAATTGATAGATTTTGGGATTTCAAGGAAAACGAAAGAGGGCAGAACAAAAGATACAACGATTTTGGGAACGGCGGGATATGCGGCACCGGAGCAGTTTGGATTTATGCAGACTGATATACGGAGTGACATATATTCTATTGGTGTCGTTTTTCATGAAATGCTTACGGGAAAAATGCCTGAGGGAAATAAATGTATATGTTATGATTATAAGGAATTTATACAAAAATGTATAAATATATCACCCGAAAACAGGTTTCAGACGGCTTGTCAGGCATATGAAGAACTTATGAAAAATTACATACATTATGATGCGAAATCAAATGAAAATACGGTCAAATTTACAAACAGTGCTTATAAAACCACGGGTAAACAGGATACAGCATCCGTAAAACAGGATTATGATTATTCAAAAATGCCGGGATTTAGAAGTGGAGCTTTGTGGAAAAAGATACTGGGAGTTTGCGTTTATGTATTTCTGGTAACAGTGATGGCTGTAGGATTTGAGAAATGCAAGGGAAATACGCAGGCTGTTATGTATGAATGTGCTGCGGCGTTTATGTATGTATTTTCAACTGTAGTAATAGCAGGAAATTATAAAAACTGGTATAACAGGATGCCAATTTATAAAGATATGGATAGTGTTGTAAAGATGTTTTCAAGAGTTATCTTAAGTATTATGATTTTCTATGCAGGAATACAGATTGAAGAATATATGAAGACAATCGTTAAATGATGCTGGTGTTTATTGGTAGTTAATGTTTTCAAAATGTGTTTGGTTATAACAGATGCCTGTTTATTGCATAGTTATTTAATGTTGCCTATTCATTGTATAAAAATTAAAAATGCCTGAAAATGTATGCTGCCGGCACACCAAAATAGAAATTTCTTTATGTAAAATAAAATAGCTTGATAGATAAAAGTTATTAATCATAAGTGGTTGCAGAACTAACTATATGTTGTGTTATATTTACACAATTTAATCAAGATTTATGATAGTTTCGCAAACGCCTAAATGATAATTACATGAAAAGGAGAAGATTTCTATGAGAACGACAGGGAAAAAAGGAAAAGGCAAGTGGATAGTTATCGTAGTTATAGCGGTGTTTATAATTGCGGCGGCATCAAATTCCGGGAATGATGATACGAAAGATGAGTCAAAAAAAGTAGGAAGTGTAACTGAAAGTTCAGGAAGTACATCTAAAGATAAAAAGAAGAACAAAAGCAGTTCAAAAGACAAAAACAGCAATAAGAAAAACAGTAATAAGAAAAAAAGTAATAAAAGCAGTAAAAACAATGGCAAAACGGATGATAACAGGTTTCATCCCGGTGATGTGGTAGAGTTTGGGGATTTTGAGATTGCATATATGGGTGCGGAGAAATACAAATCAAACAATCAGTTTATACAGCCAAAAGATGGTTATAAATATGTTAAATTTTATTTTACATTTAAAAATACAGGAAACTCAGACAGTTATCCTGGGTCATTTGGCTGTTATGTGAATAACAAAAAATATGATCAGGAATATCTTGACGGTTCAGATGAAAGCTTTTTGTTGCAGGAAGTTTCAGGGGGACGAGAGATAAGCGGCAGTATTACATATGAAGTCCCAAAAGAAGCTAAAATGAAAGATATAGAACTTGAGTATGAAAATAATTCTATATGGTCAGATAAGAAGATAATCTTTTTGGGAAAATAGATATAAGTTTTTGGAGATTACAGGGGATATCAGCAAAAATTAAAGATATTAAGAAATGGGTTAAAATATACAAAATCAGACAAAAATATGATTTTGTATATTTTTTTTGTTTTTTTGAAGACTTTTGTAAATTTCATTCGTTTAAGTATAATGAAAAGGGAAAAATGGGAGGTGATGAGACTTGGCGGACAGTACCAGACATATGGTACAGCTTGAAAAAGCTATGGAACAATATGAAAAACTTATATTTTCAATCTGTTACCGTATGTTGGGAGATTATTTTGATGCACAGGATATGACACAGGAAACATTTCTTACATATTATAGAGTGCTTGACCGGTTTGACGGTCAGAATGAAAAGGCTTTTTTGACGAAAATAGCTACAAACAAATGTCTTGATTTTCTCAAATCAAAAAGACGAAAAGAGATGCCGACTGAAGATGGCATATTAGAAAGTAATGTCGGTACGGTTTCATCTCTTGAGGAGTCTTTTTTGGAAAAGGAGATAAACGAGGAGCTCAGCAATGCCTGCCGTACTCTTAAACCTCCCTATGATGAGGTTGCCTATGAATTTTATTGCTGCGACAAAACGGCAAAAGAGATTTCAAAAAATCGAGGTGTCAAGCTTAAAACAATACAGACACAGATTTTAAGGTCGAAAAAGATGCTTCAGAAAAAATTGGAAAAAAGGCATGAATAATAGCGATGAGCCGTGCAGTTGGAAAGGAGGTTTATTATGGCACATATAACCGATGAGCAGATTAAAAAATATTATATGCATGGTATGGAGCAGTACGAAGAAATAAATATGCTCACCCATATTGCAAAATGTGAATATTGTGCAGGCAGGTTTGCAACAGGAATACCTGAAACAGAGATGATAAAGCTGCCGCGTGGGGTTACGGCTGGGATTTTGGAGAAAGCAGAGAAAATACCGACAGGGCATGACAGGCGAAAAGAATATTACGGGTATTGCACAAGAGTCGCACTTGGGATGTGCATGGCACTCGGCATTTTAGTTACCGTTGATTTTTCAAATGGTTCATATTTAAGAAATCCGGCAGAGACGGGGCAGATAATTGAAGAAGTCGGGCAAAATGTAAATGCAGGGTTTGGAATAGGTGATACTAAAAAGAGTGTCATGGAAGAGAAGTCGAGATATGATAAAAAACAGTCAGAAATGAAAAAAAAGCAGGAGGAAGACAGGAAAAAATTTATAGAAAAAAATAGGGAAAACAGTGGGAGAGAAAGTTTTAGGATAAATAGGGTTTTTAATAGTCTGCGGAGTTTTTTGCGGATTAAAAAATAGTATAGTATGGAGGATAGTGTGAAAAATAATATTTTTCACACACAAGATTTGTGTCTGTGCACACTTGACACAAATCTGATATGCAAAAAGTGTGTAGAAGTGAGGATTAATATGACACATAAAAGAAATAAGTTTTTGACATTCTGTTTTTCGTGTATGCCGGGAGCGGGACAGATGTTTTTGGGATTTTTTAAACAGGGCGTCAGCCTTATGACAGTATTTTTGGGGATTTTTATTGTTTCGCACTGGCTGTATCTTAGCGTACTTTCACTTGGTGCAATAATTGTATGGTTCTATGCGTTTTTTGATGCTATGAACAAAAACTCAATGCCTGATGAAGAATTTGCAATGCTTGAAGATGCTTATATCTGGGGAGATAACTTAGATTGTCTGCCAAAGCTGCCAAAGGGTAAAGGAAGAAAGATTTTAGCAATAGTTTTAATATGTTTTGGCATATATATGTTGTGCAACAGTGTTGTTTCGGTACTTGCAGGAATGGGAATATATATATCATATGAAGTAAACCAATTTTTACTTCATTATATACCACAGTTTATTGTTGCGTTTGTTATAATTGCTGTCGGACTCAGAATGATAGCCGGAAAAAAGCAGGAAATAGAATTTGATGAAAATGAAAAGTATTTTGAGGGGAGAGATGACAAATGAGACAGCGCAGAATAGGTACGATTACATTAGGAATTTCGCTTGTGGTATTTGGAATATTGTTTCTGATACATATATTTGGTGGTGTGCTAAACTATATGCTTATATTTCATCTCTGGCCTTTGATACTTATTGTTCTCGGCGGTGAGATATTATATTACAGTTTTTTTGCCCCTGAAAAATCAGGAACATATGATTTTGCGGCGGTTGTCATATTGATAATGATAGTTTTCTTTGCGATGTGCATGGCTGGAGCTGATATGGTGTTTTCGCATATGCCAAAGGACGCATTTGATAAATGGTGGTAGGGGGATATGATATACGGACGCTAAAAATGAAGATTATTATTCTGTTATATATATGCGAAACTAATTATATGATATGTTAATTGTGTATCTATAACAAATAATACCGCAGGCACGCTTTCGCTACCTGTCACTCGTAACAGTACTAAGTTAGCAAAAGACGCTAACTAAGTGCTGACGGTGGACAGAGTGCACTGCTAACATTATTTGTTATATTTGCACAATTTAGTCATGTGTTATGATAGTTTCGCAAACAATGTTCGGTCAGAATAATAATCTTCATTTTTAGCTGTGTATCGGGGAATGGAATATATAATTGTTTAACCCTATTAAGAAAGTTTACCACTTCTATTGCGCAAAATAATAAATATTGGATTGGGATTTAGGGGTACAAGACCATTTTTGATATGCTGTGATAGTTATTAATGGCGTTATGAGTAAGTAGCAGAGTGGATTGCGAATATTTGTATGGTTGAATTGACGGTTATATTATACTTAATCTTGTTGAAAACAATAGATTAAGCAGAGTATAACTATATTTTTTGGTTGTTTTTAGGGGTAGATGCTATTATCCTTTACTTAAAGTACATAAAATAATGAGATTAAGTAGAATATAATGGTATAAAATTTGGAGAATACAATGAAACGAATAAAATTAACAGTTGCTTATGACGGCACAAATTATCATGGATGGCAGGTTCAGCCAAATGCTGATACGATAGAGGGCGAATTAAATAAGGCAATATCTGAACTTACAGGAGAACAGATAGAGGTTATAGGAGCGAGCAGGACGGATGCGGGAGTTCATGCACTAGGCAATGTGGCCGTATTTGATACAGAGAGCCGTATCCCCGGGGAAAAATTTTCTTATGCTTTAAACCAGCGGCTTCCTGATGACATAATAATACAGAAATCAGAGGAAGTAGATAGAGATTTTCATCCCCGTTATCAGGAGTGCAGAAAAACATATGAATATACTATATTAAATAGAAGATTTCCATTGCCCGAATACAGAAACACGGCACATTTTGACTATGGAAACCTCGATATTGAAGCCATGAAAAAAGCGTGCAAAGCGTTTATAGGAGAACATGACTTTGCAGGATTTTGTTCGGCGGGAGCACAGGTAAAAACAACGGTAAGGACAATATACAGTTTGGAAGTTGAGGGCATGGAACTTGGTGGAGTGCAAAGAGAAAATCATGCAGAAAAGAAAACGGAATGTGAAAAAATATCGGCTGATGTAAATATTAAGGCTGATGAAGAACAGGAAAATAACGGACTGGTAAATATTAAAGTTGCTGGAGAACAGGAAAATAACAGACTGATAAAAATAAGGGTGAATGGAAATGGTTTCCTTTACAATATGGTACGAATAATCGCCGGAACACTTCTTGAAGTGGGAAAAGGAAATGTAGCACCGGAGCAGATGGAAGATATAATAAAATCCGCTGACAGAAAAGAAGCAGGACCGACAGCACCGGCTAAGGGACTAAAACTTGTGGAAATCAGGTATGTGTGAAAACTTCATCCACACTTGCAATGCACCTTAGATTGTGCTATTATCTCATTTGCGAGCGGTATTCGGATATAGAATGAAAAGAAACTGCATCAGGGATAATGTGACCTCTGCAAAATACAGATTACTGTCATTTGCAAATTAGCATCGGCTGTAAGAGCTGATATGCCATAATTGTGAATGGTGATAAATGTGGAGGTGGTAATATAAATATAGGTTTTATAGGAGCAGGAGCTGTCGGTTGCAGCATGGGAAAGTATCTGTGTGAAAACAGCAGCATTGCAAAGATTAAAGGTTATTATAGCAGAACAAGCAAAAGCGTTGACATTGCAGCGACTTTTACAAATTCAAAAGCATATGCTTCACCGGAAGAACTGGTGAATGTATGTGATGTTATATGTATAACAACACCTGACGATATTATTTTAAAAGTGTGGGAGCAGATTAAAAATTATAATCTGCAACAAAAAATCATATGTCATTTTAGCGGTTCATTATCATCTGATATATTTTCAGGAATAGAAAAAACAAAGGCAGAAAAGATTTCTATTCATCCTATGTATGCGTTCAGCGACAAATTTACATCATATAGACAATTAAATACGGCAAGGCTCACAATGGAGGGAAGCAGTAAAGCAGTAAAGGTGATGCAGGAGCTTTTTGGAGATGAATTACATCATAAGATTTTTATGTTAAAAGCTTCTGATAAAGTGAAATATCATGCGGCGGCGGCATTTGCAAGCAATTATGTTGTCGGAATTTTTGATGTTGCGCTTGGACTTTTAAAAGACTGCGGCTTTACCGATGAAGATGCAGTTTCTCTTTTAGGTCCATTGACAATGGGAAATGTTAAATCCGTGATTGAAAATGGAACATTAGATGCTCTCACGGGTCCTGTTATAAGAAATGATACAGGAACTGTTAAAAAACACATTGAAGCACTTGAGGGCACGGACGCACTTAAGATATATAAAAGTGTAGGAGAGCGACTTGTTAAAATGTCTGAGAAAAAAAATCCCGACAGGGATTACAGTGAGTTAAGAAAGATTATGTGATTTGTCAATGCAAAGAAACATGACCCACAAAGGGCAGGTATTCGGAAAGGAATTAAATTATGAAAAACACAGTAAGAACATTTCAGATGGCAAAGGAAAAAGGTGAAAAGCTTACAATGCTTACCGCCTATGATTATTCAACAGCAAGACTTATGGAAGAAGCAGGTATAAATGCTATTCTTGTCGGAGATTCTCTCGGGAATACAATGCTTGGTTATGAAGATACGATTTCCGTTACTGTTGAGGACATGATACATCATGGGGCAGCAGTTGCCAGAGGAACAAGTGATACTATGGTTGTTATAGATATGCCGTTTATGTCTTATCAGACGGGAACAAGGGATGCACTTATCAATGCAGGCCGTCTTATGAAAGAGGGACGCGCAGGAGCAGTTAAACTTGAAGGTGGAGCAAGTGTGTGTCCGCAGATAAAGGCAATAACTGAAGCAGGAATACCTGTTATGGCACATCTTGGACTTACACCACAGTCTGTAAATGCATTTGGCGGCAACAGAGTTCAGGGAAAAACAGAGGAAGCAGCAAAGAAACTTATCGAGGATGCACTTGCAGTACAGGAGGCTGGAGCTTTTGCAGTTGTACTTGAATGTATTCCTGAAAAACTTGCAAAGATTGTTACTGAAAAACTTGATATTCCAACTATCGGAATAGGTGCAGGAGCAGGCTGTGACGGTCAGATACTTGTATATCAGGATATGCTTGGAATGTTTTCAGATTATGTACCTAAATTTGTTAAGAAATTTGCAAATGTCGGTGATGTGATGAAACAGGCATTTAAGGATTATATCAGTGAGGTTTCATCAGGTACATACCCTGCACAGGAACACACATTTAAGATTGATGAGGATGTTTTGGAAAAATTATATTAATGTGTGCAGTGTGAAATTTGTGAAAATGATACCGCTGGCACGCTTCCGCTATGATGTCGCTCGTAGCAGTACATAAGCCTGCATAGAACGCAGGCAAAGTACTAACGGCGACAAAAATGCAAGCTGACATTATTTATTATAGCAATACAATTTGTACGAAATCTGACATTTTCACAAATTTCGAGCTGTGGCATGAGTTTTTAATAAAAAATAAAAAGAAAGTAATTTTTAAATAAATTTAATATATGTAAGTTATAAATATAGATTGGAGCAAAAACAATGGAAATTACAGGTAGTATTAAGAGAGTCAGGGAACAGGTTAGAGAGTGGAGAAAGGCTGGTCTTACGGTTGGTCTTGTGCCTACTATGGGTTATCTTCATGAGGGACATAAGAGTCTTATAGATAAAGCAGTTGAGCAGAATGACAAAGTTGTTGTCAGCGTTTTTGTTAATCCTATGCAGTTTGGACCTACAGAGGATTTAGAGAGTTATCCGAGAGATATGGACAGGGATGCGGCTCTTTGTGAGAAAGCGGGTGCGTCTCTTATATTCCATCCTGAACCGGAGGAAATGTATGATGATAATTTCTCATCATTTGTTGATATGAATACACTTACAGGCGGTCTTTGTGGAAAGACAAGACCTATTCATTTCCGTGGAGTTTGTACTGTTGTTGCAAAATTATTTAATATTGTAACTCCTGACAGAGCTTATTTCGGTCAGAAGGATGCACAGCAGCTTGCAGTCATAAGACACATGGTAAATGACCTTAGTTTTGGTATCGAGATTGTAGGATGTCCTATTATCCGTGAGGAGGACGGTCTTGCAAAGAGTTCAAGAAATACTTATCTTAGTGAGGACGAGCGTAAGGCTGCACTTGTACTCAGCCGTTCATTAAAAGAGGGCAGAAAACTTGTTGATGCCGGCGAGAAAGATGCGGCAAAGGTAAAGAAAACAATTACTGATATAATAGAGAAGGAAGCTCTTGCGAAGATTGATTATGTTGAGGTTGTCGATTGGAATACACTTGAGCCTGTAGAAAAGATTGACGGACCTGTACTTACAGCTATAGCCGTTTATATTGGAAAGACAAGACTTATTGACAATTTCATCGTTGAGTAAAAAATAATTATGTATGATAGGCACATCTTGTTTTTATACATCCTTTGTGAAGTAGTGAGTTGTGTCTGTTTGGAAATGGAGTAAAATATGACAGTTACAATGCTTAAAGGCAAAATTCACAGAGCAGTAGTTAAACAGGCTGAGTTAAATTATGTGGGAAGTATCACTGTTGACCCTGAACTTATGGAGGCGGCAGGGATATATGAATACGAACTTGTGCAGATAGTCGATGTTGAGAACGGAAACAGATTTGAAACATATACAATAGCAGGTGAGCCGGGAAGTGGAATGATATGCCTAAACGGTGCAGCAGCAAGACAGGTTCAGGTAGGCGACCATGTTATTATTATGTGCTACTGTCAGATGTCACCTGAGGAAGTTAAGGAACATAAACCAAAAGTTGTATTTGTTGATGATGAAAACAAGATTGCTAAGGTGTCATCTTATGAAAAATATGGTACACTTACACAGGAAGCAGTAAAATAGTTATCTGGTTAATATCAATGATACAATATACAAGGCTGTAACTTAAATAATAAGATGTTAGTTTTAATAGTGTGCAAATTGTTGCCAGACGCATCTAAGATGTGAACGGCAGCCGGAAATGAGGATAAAATTATGTTAAAGGGAAAGACGGTTGTTTTAGGCGTAACAGGAAGTATTGCGGCTTATAAGATTGCAAATCTTGCAAGTATGCTGTCAAAACTTCACGCAGACATTCATGTATTGATGACACAAAATGCAACTAATTTTATAAATCCGATTACATTTGAAACGCTTACGGGAAATAAATGTCTTATAGACACATTTGACAGAAATTTCCAGTTTAATGTTGAGCATGTTTCACTTGCAAAAAAAGCGGATGTTGTGCTTATAGCTCCGGCTTCGGCAAATGTTATCGGAAAAATTGCAAATGGAATAGCGGATGATATGCTGACAACGACGGTCATGGCATGCACCTGTAAGACGCTGGTGGCACCTGCCATGAACCATAATATGTACCATAATTTCATCGTTCAGGAGAATCTGGAAAAATTAAAAAAACACGGATATGAAATCATAGATCCGGTCTGCGGTATGTTGGCGAATGGAGATACCGGAGACGGAAAACTCCCGTCAGAGGAGGAAATGGTGGATTATGTCGTCCGCGAGCTTGCATTCCCAAAGGATTTGGCAGGAAAAAAGATTCTGGTTACAGCAGGACCGACCCAGGAGAGCATTGATCCAGTGCGCTATATCACAAATCATTCTACCGGGAAAATGGGCTATGCACTGGCGAAAATGGCAATGCTTCGGGGTGCAGAGGTGACGTTAGTCAGCGGACGGACGGCTTTGGAGCCACCACGTTTTGTGGAAGTTGTTCCGGTTGTATCGGCAGAGGATATGTATCAGGCGGTGACAACACGCGCAAAAGAGCAGGATATTATTATCAAAGCAGCTGCGGTGGCAGATTATCGTCCGGCAACAGTAGCCGAAGAGAAAATCAAAAAAACAGAAAATGCGGCAAGCATTAAACTTGAACGCACAAGAGATATTCTTGCGGCATTGGGAGAAGACAAAGGGAAAACCTGTCTCTGTGGATTTTCCATGGAAACAGAGAATATGCTGGAAAATTCCAGAAAGAAATTAAAAAAGAAAAATCTGGATATGATAGTTGCCAACAATCTGAAGGTTGAAGGGGCTGGATTTGGTACAGATACGAATGTCATTACAATACTGACGGAAGAAAAAGAATTGGAACTTCCACAGGTGAGCAAGGAAGAGGCCGCAAATCGTATTTTAGATGAACTGATAGAATTGTTGAAACAAAGATAGTTGGACAGTGACATCGCTATTATCAGAAAGTATTAGGTGACGTGCATGGAAACAATAAAAGTACAAAGAAATCAATTGATTGCAAAACAAAAGGATATGGTCCGGAAATGGTACATCGTGCTGGAAGGCTCCGTTGTACAGATGAACTCCTACGCGAGAATTCTTCTGGAAAAGAACTCTGTTATCGGAATTTCAGAGAGTGGGAGATATCTTTGTGATTATGTCGCAAGGGAAGACTCCACACTTGCTGTGTTTAACTATGAGTCTCCGGATGATTTGAAAACATTTTTGAACGGGCAGGAAAATCTGCGGAATCTGATGCTTCGTGCAGCATTAAAGCAGAGGCATATGCTTCTTGAAACGTATGCAAAATTTCAGACACTTGTAAGACAGTTTCATTCTTTTGTAGAAACAGAGTATAACGATTATACACTGTTTTGCAGTAAGTATCAGGTAGAGGGACAGAGTTTTTCGAGAATTGATAATTTTAAACCGCTCGAGATGGTACATAGGGCAGAAAACTGGGAGGTAAACAACAGTACAAGCCTTATCAGAGGATATCTGGACGAATATTTGCAACTCATGCAGAAGGATGACAGTCTTTGTATCGGTGCACTGATGGAAGCTGCGTACCAGATGCGTCGTGTGATGCAGGGACTGATTGAGAT
>OLJA01001144.1_pt1 | contig 14477 bp, 23 predicted proteins | sample 1601401 | NCBI WGS metagenome assembly OLJA01 (sample SAMN01915217, study PRJEB22387) | human gut metagenome | isolation source: stool | host: Homo sapiens | place: USA | reverse complement strand
GTTGTTGTATCAGCTTCCATCAGGATATGGACATGATCCGATTCGCCATTGATCTTGGAACAGATAACTTCGCAGCGATCGTATGTGATGATCACTCATCCGCAATATACAAAGGCGGAGCTGTCTTATCCAAGATCCAATGGTTCCATAAACAGAGAGCAAAGTATGTCTCCATCATCACAAAAGGTCATGAAAAGAAACACGCTGTTTCCAAGCGGTTAAGAGACCTTTCTTTCCATTATGCCAATTTTGTGAAAGACCAGTGCCACAAGATCAGTCGTAGTATCATTGACTTCTGTATGGAACACTGATCCTTGGTGTGAATCTGCTCTGGAAGCAGAGATCCAATATGAATAAGATCAACAACCAGAATTTTGTCTCCATGCCGATCACTCTCCTGCGGACAATGATCACATATAAAGCTCTGAATGCCGGCATCAGAATCATAGAGCAGGAAGAAAGTTATACTTCCAAAGCGGATCTGATCGCAAATGACAGGATCCCAACCTATGGTGTCGATGATAAGGATGCTTCGTTTTCTGGAAAGAGGATCAAACGTGGTTTATACCGTTGCTCTAACGGAATGATCTTAAATGCGGATTGTCACGCAGCAGCAAATATCATGCGGAAAGCGATCCCTGATATCTGGAAAGATACCAGAGATTATACGTTTCTTTCTGCTCCTGATGTGTATGGATTCCACAAACTGAATCCGAAAGGTATTCCCGTCAAAGGGATAGCGGCATAAGTGAATATGCCTTGATTGGTACGGACAGCCAATCTTTTGGTCAGAAATGGGTAACTGTCACGACTGTTAGAAGCCACTTCCATAGGAACTACTGTACCGCATGGGAGGGGTAATTCACTGGATTTATTTGTGGTATCTTGGAATCATCTTCACTATCTTTATTTAAGATTGCATTATAAATGTTGTTTGTCAGCATTTCGTAATCAGAATCATCAATATGACCCTTCCTTTCAATGTCAACTAATGTTTCAATATCTAACTCATCTAAATCTACCATATTAGAAATAAAAGCAGGTGTTGCTACCTTGCTGCACAACAAACATGCAGCTATCTCCAATGAAGTTCGAATTTTAGTTTTTTCTTCTATCTCTTCATATTCTTTGATATTATTCTCTTTAATCAATCAGACCATACCTTTCTTAATTATCATACATACACAAACGATTGCGGAGCATGACTAACTCCAAAATCCTCTAATGTTTTAGGTTGTATGTACTTTTTTACATTCTCTACTTTGTATGCCACAGCTTTATTTCTACCCTTATAATATGTATCAAAAAAATCCTTAGTAATTCCTGAAAACTCATTTGTTCGATTCCAGATTTCTTCCGGATCATCAACTAGAACCTCTCTAATATCAGCTTCTCCAACAACCTGCATTATGGGAGCGGTTGCATAAATTAACATTTTCTCGATTGGCTTTTTGCAAGCCACTTTTCGGTATTCATATTTTTTTGTTCCGTCCAGAATGCTTTTTGCATACTCTGGACGGATTGCAAATATCGCTGCGTTGCTATTTTTCTGCATTTTCTTCTCCTTCCTCTGCCTCTTCTGATCTCGAATTCCATAATAATGCCATAGCAAAAGCTCCAAAAATTATTACGTGTGTTGTTGGGCTGTCAAATTCTGTTAACATACAATATAGTGCTAAAATAGCATATGCTATTAAACCAATATCACGTTTTTTGAAACAATATACATATCCAAACAAAATGGAAAATAAGATTGCAAAATACGAATTCACATCACTATCTGGATAATTTTTATTCAACCGAGCTGAAAAAAGTAAGAACTTGTCTACTAATCCAGTCATTTTTGTTGTACTTTTTTGATAAAAATCTTTATCTTCAAATAATTGATCATATTTCCCTGATTTAATTATGCTTTCTCCTTCGATAAATCCATCAGCAGACTTTAAGGAAACTGAAAAATCGGAAGTTAATTTTCGTCCTTTTTTGTCCTGATATTTTGGCATACCCTCAGATGTTTGACCAGCTTCAAAAGCATATGTTGCAAATATCTTATCTTTACTGTTTTCTATTACTACATTCTTAAATCCTTCCATTTCATTTTCTGTAAATCTATGCGGATACAGATATTCTTCTTTTCCTGAAAAAGCAGCAGTTAAAATTCCATTGTTTGATTTGTATTTTAGCTCACATTCTGGAGTGTATATATAAAAAACATCCACTCCTTTTGCGTATTTTTCATATTCTGCAGCTGTTAATTCAAATTGTGTAACATTATCTGCATAGTCATACTTTATTTTTCCTAATTCCTTCTTTTTCGTAATGTTTTTGACATTACATTCATATTTCTCATATCCATTTTTAGTTACTTTTAATTGATCTACTGAACATTCTTTACCATAAAAATTACGATCATTTTCTAACTTATCTCTGTTAAGATTAATTACTATCATCGTAATCAATGGAAGTAACAACAAGATGATCAGCATATATTTTACCCGTTTTTGCATTTTTCTTCCTTTCTTTTGTTTTGTATTGTTTCATCAATATCATTCATTAATGAATATCCGAAGTAAAAAGCCGCAATTAAATAAAATATTACATCTAAGACAAAATGTACTTTTTTCCCTTCCTTGTTATAATATACCGCTGCCGAATAATTCATTATCTTGTCTTTTATACCATATTTTACGTTTTTCTCACGTACATACATTTCAGAATCTGGATACAAACGATCATACCTTCCAGGCTTAATCAAACTTCTGCCATCAATCTTTCCCAATAAGCAAGTATTTTTTATTACTATCTGCAGAAGTCAAAAAGAATCTAGGTGTCTGGCTTCTTAAAGAATATATCATCTAACTTATAAACATCAGGATATATCAAAGATAAATGTAGATAGTTTTTGAGTATTTCATAATCAGCATGTCCCATAAACAAACGCAGCTTCTCCATATCTCCACCATATTGTAAATAAGATGTAGCAAAAGTATGACGACATAGGTGACCATGTATACGCTCGATTCCTGACAGACTTTTCAAGTCCTGGTAAAAGCATTTGATTGTATTCAAGGTTATTGGCTCATTATCATACATATCCAGAAATACAAAAGATGAACTATTCTTTACATAATCATGCGCATAATGTGATTCATTGTAATAATTGCGTAAACTAAAATACAGGAATCTAGGAAGTAATACAATCCGGTCTTTGTTATTCTTAGCATTATGTATAATCAATCTGTCAGATTTAATATCTAATCTTTGAAGCTGAACAACTTCCTTCCTGCGAAGCCCACAATCAAGCATAAGGTGAAAAATACAATAATTTCTCAAAGCTAAATGATCATTCAGGGACATATTAATAATAGTATCATCAATCTGTTTTACCTCTGGAACTGTAAGAGGTTCAACAATAGCAGGATCTTTTTTTGGCAGCTTAACACCTATGGTAATATCTTTATCAAGGTAATCTTCCTGGTAAAGCCATTTGCAAAACGCTTTTACAGGGCGGTAATTTGTTGCAATACTTGTATTCTTCATTCGGTATCTTAGAGAATATATGTAATCTCTTAAAGTCTGCTTATTAAGCAAATCAAAATCATCACTATCAAGCCACTTTGTAAAGCGTCCGAGATAAAAAACATAAGATTGTACAGTAACATCTTCACAATATACTTTTCTATCCTGGATAAACAGTTTTATATAATCACTTATAAGCTGCATCAAAATCACCCTCCCAGTCTTTTTTATTCAGACGGGTTTTAACCTTACTACGATATCTTTCAGCTCGTTTCACATCATTGTCATTCAATAAGCATAAGGAATCTGCAACAGTCTCTTGAATATCCTTATCATAATCTAAACCATGTGCATATATACTTAATGTAACCGCCTTATTAACAAAACTATTCTTCATAAGCTCAATGTTATGCTCTCTTGAATAATCCCTGTGCAATGGAGCAATGTTCTTGTTTTTCTTTCTAACATCAATCATCTTTGTACGCTTTATAGACTGCCAAAAAGCAGTGTCCTGACAATCAGACTTCTTAAGAGCTGTTGACCTGTCAACCAGACGAAGAACAGAAGTCAATAAATAATCTGTTATAAGTTCATGATTCTCAAGATACATATTGATTCTATGATCCACCTTGTGAGATGGATGCAGATCTATAAGACAAAAAGATTTAGACATTTTACGCATAACCTGAAATTCAATATTCATTATTGTTGTAATCTTAGGAGTAAGTTTGTCTGCAAGTTTTCCGATATAATCCCAATTACATGAACCTTTACGGAAATAAGATTCCATAGCAGCATAACACTGTTGTTTATATTGTTCATTAGAACCATAGTCATAATAGAACTGCAGGCGGATAATATCTCTTATTTTCCAATTCTTAAAATCAAAACAGTTTTCAAGAACATATTTATCATATCTGGAGATAAGTTCATTATAAAACCAGACATTAATAAACCAGGGTTTATATCCCATTTCAACAACTTCTTTTGTTTTAAGGTACATTCTTGTAAATACTTTATCCCCGCGCTTACCAAGAGCAATATAATCATTTTCGTATGAATCATTAGAACCGAAAGCATAACCATATTGAACACGCTTAAAATGAGATACCTGCATTTTGGAAAAGTTCTCAATAGCAAAATACTTTTCCGGATTACTTAAATAGTTAGTGTGCCAGCAGTAATCTGCACGATTCTCATTTACCTCTTTAATATTTAAATGATAAAAGTTGCATATTCTGGTAACGGCATCAAAGGAACGCTTGTAAATAGAATTAACACCCTGTAACCATAATTCCTTTGATCTGATCTGAACAACAATCTGCGGAGTGTCAGAATTGGGAACACTAGAAGCAATATAAATATCATAAGTATCAGGACAAGATATAACATGATTATATATGTGTGCATAGTTACCCTTACAAATGGCGTATACAAGATTATCCGGACACCTAAATCCTACAGGGTCAAAGGTAGTATAAATATCACCATAAACTTGATTAGATTCAAGGCATCTTATTTTGAAACCATTAAGATCCTGAAGAAAATCAGATACATTCTGATCAGAACTATCAATGAAATCATTCTGCAGCATAACAGAGTAATAAAAAGTATCAATGTTATGCAGGTTTTTTTGCTGCTTTCTGAAGAACCAGTATTTATTTTCTCCGTCTTTAAATTCCTTTTCAATTAAGCTCATTTTATCCCCCTCAAAAATTCATTAAAAAGCCCTTTTCAATGAACGATATTTTTAATAAAAAACCTAGATTTTAAGCTAGTTAGAGTGTATTTTTATTAAGATTTTTAGACCACGTATTACATATCCGTGGTCAAACCCGATTTAATTTGAATTTTTTCCCGGTTAAGCCTTACACTTCGTCCGGCTTTCCCGGGAAAAAATCATTTAATCAGGGTATAAGAATCATACAAAGAAAAGTAGAAATCTGAACCGAAAAGAAATTTACTTTTTATGTGTGCATCCTTCTTGCTCATTCCATACATGGATGTAATTGTCATAAACAGATTTCCGCCAAAAGGAAGGGAAAGAAGCTTACCAAACTTTTTATATCTAGATACATTTCGATGTAGGACCTGATACTGCAGCAAAGCCCGGATCTGTTTATCAATCATTTTGTCATCCTGGGTAATAAGAATAACATCATATGCTAGATGTCTATGAGTTGTAAAAAAGTATATCCAGGATAAACGATCTTTTCTGTTCCAGCTCCGGGGATTAAATATCGTCTGACACTCATCCAGAATTAAAAGTGTTTGATGCTCATACATCTGACCACGCTTATTTCTTTTATGGAACTGTAGAGCAAAATTCTCAAGACCATATATATAAGAATCAATATGACTTGGAATTTTACCGCCAATAGAACTTTTTTCATATATAGATGTATTTGTCCATTCTGGAGGAGGAATATAAATATATTGTCCCAAAGGTTTTTTTGGCGACTTAGGAACAATAAGATTAGTATTAATTTCAAGGTTAGTAATAACATTCTGACCAGAGCGGAGAGCGTCATAAATTCGCTTAGCAGTATGGAAAGACTTTCCGCTTCCTGGAACTCCTGTATAACATTCAATCATAATATCACCCCACTAATAAATTTATTCTGATAAAAACATTGTAAGCATCTTTAAGAAACCGCCGCCAGATAAAACACTTTTGATAATTTTTCTGACATAGATATAAATAATGTATCCAGCATAAGCATCTATAAAAGCACCAAACAAAGTAACAACATAATCAAGCGGCACAAACCAATTTACCTGAGGAATCCAGGCCATAAAGATCTCTGTATTAACATCAAGCAGCCCTTTAAAAACATCTGTAGGCATTAGAGCCTGTGTTATTAATATAAATTCAATTACCGCACCAAAAAGATTAACAACAAAATTAATAATAACAGAGCATAGGATTGTTGTAATAACAGTACTCATATATAAAAACCCCCTAAATAATAGAATTACCTTTAAATTTGTTATATATAAACACAGCCATTAGCAAGGTAAAAGAAAGACGCTGAAATGATTTAGCCATATTAGCCCAAGATTCATATATAGACAAATCAATTTTAATATTACATTTCGGATCGACTTTCTTTCCCAAAAGAAAACCATAATTATAATTAAAAACAGGAGCAACCGGATCAGCTTCCAGAACCTGCAGCCATTCATACAACTGATAAGGAACGGAAAAAGGAAATTTTCCAAACAATCCATCATGTATATCCATGTTGTTAATATCTTGAGCAGCTGCTTCATCAGATCCAACATCATCATCAAGAGAATATGCAGCAACAGCAACATAATCATTTGATGCACCAGATGCAGCACCTGAAACACTAAAAGAAGCTTTCTGAACATTACCGGAAGAGGTACCGGAATCTGTAACGGTATTCTTACCGTAAAGAATCGCATTACCTAGACCGTTATACATTGTATTAAAGACATTCTTAAGGTCTGAAACAGTGTAATCAGTTCCATCATCCTTCTGGGTGTTATATGCTATGTATTCAGTAACTCCAAGAATCTGTAATAATATCTGGTTCTGTTCCTCCAGTTTATCCAGGATAGAAGATGTATTATCTTTTATATCCTCTGTGTTCTTATTAAGTTCTTCAAGGCCTTTATCAATTGCATTCTGCAGCTCATCAGAAGTCATACTACCTTTACCAGAATTTATAGAATCAATGAGCTGATCCATTTTGTCACCCAGATTTTCATTCATATCTTTTATACTGTAAGATATATCTTTTCCGGTTTCCTCAATCTTGCTGCTTAAATATGCATTCTGATCACCATGCACATAATTATAGAGAGCTTCATAAGAAATAAATCCAAGAAGATTCTTTTTATCTTTAGAATACAAAGATGCATGATTATAATATCCGGATATTCCTCTTAATTTTTCAGTTTCATTATCCTTAACTCCAAAACCGAATATATCCCAATAAGGTTTACGTTTAATAGAATCAAAAATATTATAACGCTGATTATATCCAGTATAAGTTAAATACAATTCATGAAATGAATAGTCCTTACCATCATTGAAATTGAAACCAGAATAAGCATAAGTATCTACAGATACGGAATTTAACTTGGTATCAACAAATTGTATAGGATTTACAGATTTATAAGAATCATCATAAGAAGTGCCTGCATTAGTATAATAAAAATAGCTTATATCACTGGATTTAAAGGCAACCATTAAATCAGAAGACTGTTTAAATATATAATCGTAATTCATAGCAATATTAAAATCCTCCTGATATAAAGACATGTCACTATAGTTAGATGTTGATATAGCAGAAGAAAGCTCTCCAACAGAAGATAAATAAAACATACCATTAGAAATATAATAATAATTCTTTATCTCTTCCCTTAACTTGTCAACACTACCATTATCATTAGACATCATTATTGTCTGGCTGTCCTCGTCATAAGAAAGAGCATCTAAATAGTTGTAATTACCGGTAAGAGTATCAAGGAATTTTGTACCATTATCAGAATCACCAGTAAACAAAGCACCTACACCAGACATAAAACCACGAAAAATATTATTATTAGATAAAAAAGAAGTGAATAAAGTTCTGTTATTAACAAATTTATTACTTGAACAAAGAAGAGCAACAACCTGTTTATCAGATAAGTGAGTAGAAGTAACAGCACCCTTATCATTGCATAAAGTCCAATTATAAGAAGATGCAGGAGTATAAGCAAAAGCACGCATATCATTATCATAATAAATATCTTTATGAGCAGATACCTTAGATTGAGCATCAGATTCAGTCAAACCAAAATGACCGTTAACAGTAGGAATAACGATTTTATCATCATCTGCATACACATCTACAGGAATCACAGAAAAAACAGATAAAACAAATATAAAGATAGCAAGAGAAAATGCGCCGATTCTTTTCATAAATACCTCCAGATAAAAAAAGACAGACAAGAAATTAATCTTGCCTGTCATTCATATGTAAATTATAATACTGTGTCTTAGTCCAATAATATTGCGATCTGGTCTGATAATATTCAGATTTAGTTTTTAAATATTTGTATAGAACTTTTACAATAAAAACAAAAAACGCAATAGGTAAACCAACACATAAAACAAAAATAATAATACTAAAAATAACACTAAAAAAATCAAAACTGTAACCGTACATAAACCCCTCCAAAATGAAAATAATCGGCAAGATGATTATATATCTAATCTTGTTCAGGTTCAATAGTTCCGTTAAAATTTATAAATTTATATTGATTGTAAGCATGATCATGAGGACAATGACTTATCTGACAATCATAACAGGCAAGATAACACTCACATGTTGAACAATGCTCCCTGGATGAATAACCTCGATTAACTTTACAATTCATAATACACTTATAATCAGGACATACATTATTCATGTTCATCACCATCCTTATTCTTCTTAGCTGCTATATCATCCAATGTCTTACAATCATGAATAATTAATACAAAAACATGAATAGAAACAATAAAAGCAACTATACCCATGGCTAAATCAGTATAACCGTTAAAAATAAGAACAAGGCAGAACAACCAGATAAGAAACAATATAAAAATGATGATTTTTTTATTCTTTTCAATAAATTTCATCCTGCACCTCACTCTCTGGAGCAGGCTCCCGATCTATTACATCTTTTAGCTTCTTTTCTTTCTGAAGCTTCTTTCTGGTTTTCTTGATATCCTTACGCTCTGCTGCATAATCACTTATAACATCAAGGATTCTTCCTTTAAGGCTTCCGGTATATCCTTCCAGTGCTGCCAGATAGAAAAGAGCCTTGCGGATCTTCCTGACATTCAACCAGATAAGGATAAACACCAATAATAATATATATCCCATTTTTTACTCCTATCTATATAAATAATCCCACAAACTAAATTACGAATGTACCGGGCTGATCCGGTACATGCTCCCCTCATTAACCTTTAAGATTAGTGAGCGAGAGATCTGAAGAAATTAATTGCAATTCTGATACCAAAAATAAGGGCAAATACACCTAAACCTAATGGAAGAACTGCTGTAATACCTTCCTGGGCGCCTGTAGCGACCTTCTTACAACCTTCTGTAATGGCTGTGATAACTTCTGCTGGAAGGACTGTTGTAGAGCCTTCGCCTGCTACGATCATTGGATTCATAACATTTACCTCCAGATAAATATATTTATAACGCTAATGCGCTATATGCTATTTAAAAAAACTGACCATCATATACAAAATCTTCTTGGCTATGTAACCAACCAAACAAGAGAACATTGTCAGCCAGAAACCAAACATAAAACCTTTAAATAATACGTCTGCCATATATACCCCCTAAGATTTGAAGGTTATCCAGAAACCTAATGCAACCAGGGAACCAAACAGGGCAGAACCCACAAAAACAACATAATAAACATCATTCTTATTATTAGATTCCTGTGTTGAAGAATCTTCTGATGCTTCCTGGGTGAATGTTTGCAATTCTGTTTCTGTTTCCGCTGCATGTGCTGTTACGGAAAACATATTTAATGTTAGCGCCACAGCCGAGACCAGGAAGAATAAACGGATATACTTCATATTTTTCTCACAATATACATGTTCTCTTACCTCTACAGTTTCCCCGGCAGGCTGTGACCAAACGCTTATGTGTGCGCCCCGGCACTTCCGGGCCTTACATTCCCGGACCCTTGTCTAACGCCTTACGAATTAACCGGTAACGCCTTACGTTGGGTTAACGTTCCGCAGGGTTTACATATTCCGTTTAGGTAAAGAACCGCTTAATTCTCCAGTTGTTTTGAGAAAACTCCGGAATATATGTATATACCTGCGCCGGGGCGCACACAACACATTTAAGTCACGCACAGCAGCCGGGAGAGGAGGACAACGACGAAAGAAGAAAGCTTGTTAATGCAAGCCTCTGCTTTCATATTCCGTTGAAACATCTCCATCCTGCTTAACACTGTATTTCTTACGCTGCACAGTGTTCCTTATCTTTATCACAACAAATACAATAAGTATTAGTGACCAGAGAAGAACAGCAGCACCAAATACAAACCAACCAATTGAAGATAACATGTATAACATCCCCTTTCTGGCTTAATAACAACATGATTAATCCGACAAAATCATGCTACTAAGTAAACAAGCAAGGTTTCAGGCATACACACCAGGGAAGGAGTAACATCCCTGGTATGCTCAATCCTGTAATGACATTATGTGGGGTTATCACTACCATTTTTAAGATTGTGATTCTTGCACAACACCTAAATGTGTGATATGGCTACTTAGAAGCCTTTGCAGCTCCTGACACTGGTACGAAGTCAAGACCCTTTATATAAAGTGTCTGTTTTCCTCCGGAACTCTTCATACCATAGACAACCTTAGCAACAGCAGGAAGCCCATTTGCCTTAGCTCTTTCATAAAACTCAACAGGCATACGCTCTTTCAATGGAGCATAACCAAGAGTGCCAGTCTCTTCATCAACATTATTAGCTGTTATATCCTGTGTTGTTACATAAGACATTGTGCAGCCAGTAACATGATCACCGACACCACTCTCTGGAGCAATATCATAAGGTCTTCCAACTGATAAAATAGTAATAAAATCTTCCATAATTCTTTCCTTTCTGGCCTATCATCTTCAAAGCAATCGCCGGCTAATACGATCACGACACGGATAGTCGCTTTATCCGTGTTTCGAAATAAAAAGGGAGAAATGTAAAAATATAAAGTTAAGGCGCAATCTCGCCAAACTATCAACCATGTTCATAAGATACAACTCCATTTTTTACAGAAATGCAATCATCATGACACATAGCATTATAAAGAGCTTCTATCTTTTCATAAGAATCCGGAAAAAAAGAAGATACAACAGCATAAACATGCTCCTCATGCTCTCTTAAATAACCTAATACAGAAGCAAGAGAAATAAAATTATCACATGTTAAACTAAAATCCTGATTCAAAAAAGGATTGACAGAATCAGAACTATCACAATTCTTAAATATTCCATCAATCTCATTGTTCACACCATTAATTAAATTTTCCATAAATACCACCTTCCTAAGCTGCTCCGACATTGCTAGATTGACAACCCTCTGATATAATTATTTGTTAAGATAGACAAACCGCAATTGTAGCGGTGAATCACGGTTTGAAACTATCTTTATTTGATTACATGAACATTATAATCGCAAATGCGAGTAAAGTCAATTAAAATATTTGCAAATGCGAATATAAATGAAGGGAGTAAAATGACAATAAATGAAAAAATATTCACAGAAATTAAAGAAAAAAGCCTAAAAAAAGCAGATTTAGCAAGATTACTACAAGTAAATACATCAGTAGTAGCAACATGGGAAAAAAGAGGAACAAATCCACCAGCTGAATACTTAGTACGCATATGCGAGTTTTTAAACATATCAATATATGAATTACTGGGAATAGAAAACGGAAACAAGATACAAGAAGCATATGATGCAGCTGATCCAGGAACACAAGCAGCCATTAGAAAGCTATTAGATATTAAAGATCAGGAGCAGAGCCAGGAATTATTTACTTCCAAGATTGGATAAACAAACATAAAAATTGACAATGCAGCATAACAATGATAATATAAAGATGTAAAAAGAGTGCTACCGATAGACGGTTAGCCCTTACAATAAGTGTTAAAAAATAACCGCTTAGTTTTCCGGACTGGGGCGGTTATTTTTTTGGTTTATTATAAACTGTGACAACAAGCATAATGATTGAAACAATCATTAATACAAACTGTATTAAATCAGAATATGTAACCATGTCAATCACCTCCCTTCTGAGAAGATGAAAGACTAACCGCCTACCGTTGTTGGTAGCACTCCATAAATATATTATCAAATACCGGAGGGAAAAACAACCGGAAAACCGCATAAATACGGCATTTCTATTTTCGTTTAACCAGGGAAGATAAAGAATCTAACAACTTTTAATCTAGGTGTCCCGGGTTCGAACCCCGGTGGGCTCATTAAGATGGGAATGGTTGAAAAACCATTCCCTTTTTTCTTTTCGTGCCTACTGACTAGGAGGGGAACGGTCGTCTTGTGAAGAAATTCATTCTTTATTATTTCCATGCATTAATTATTGTGATTTTGAAAACCCGCATAAACACTGGGAATGTTTGTGAGCAAGTTGGGCACTTTTGTGGCACTTGGTGTCAGGGGGAGTAGAATGATTGATAATTGTAGTTTTAACTTGGGTGAGTTTTATGTTAAAATGGGTAAAACAAATCGGAATTGAGATTTCACCTGTTTTAAGAGATTTAATAACTGTTATATTTTGTTATTAAATTCTCCACAAGCCCTTGAAAACACTGGATTTATCGCAGGTGAGCTTTTCCTTATTGTTTCCCTTGTGTTATATCGTCCCATCAGTGTTTACGAACTCTGATAAGGGCAAATACAAGGGCAAGAAAAATCTATAAAACAGTATAACACAAAATAAAAGTGACATGGTGAACTGATTGAAATGCTTCTGATTTTTGTAACTGATAATTGATTGAATGATAAGGAGAGATAAGATACGATGAGAACAATATTTGCAGAATACAATCCACAGCGCAATAGTATTGATGTTTACACCTCTGCTGGCTATATGCTCCGCATTGATTGCTGGGAAGCTGAAAAGAATTTAAAAACTACACCCGGATCAGACTGTGCATTAAACGCACTTGCTATTGATGAACCACTTGAATATGTACGATTATATTTGGACGGGAATATGCAGATGTGGGTAGATGCAGAAGATTCATTAGAACTATGGTGATTTTTCGACGGTGTGAAATTTTTTCTGTAAATTCAGATCTTCTATGATAATTGATGCGGCTTAACAGCAGTTTTCTGTTGTTAAGCCGTTGTTTATTTAATAGCAAAAATAAGCCGGTATGTCAAGAACCCCCAGAAAATCTGAACGTACATTTACTCTTGATCATCCGGCTTATTTTCAACAGCACTAAGATTACCTTTTTTAATATTGTTTGGGATACTCCCTCCATAACCGTCACATCAATTTTATACTTTACTTCGATTTCAACTTTTTCTGGTGGATTGACTAAAAGCCTGTCAATATCATTTTCCTCAACACCAGCCATTTTTGCTATCGTTAGCTTGGATATGCCATAATAGGAAACAAGCAGTTCCAACCAATGCACCAATTTGATATTTCCCTTTTACCGAATCCTTTTATGCCTTAACATCACAACTTCCTCCGATAGATGGAGCTGTACCTACTGCCTGTGCTACAACATTCTCTGTAATGCTTTTCATATCCGTACCAATTGCAAATATTGTGCGTCTATCTTCCTGAATTTTCTTCATCTTCTCTTTTCTTTCAGCTCTCCGTTCTGCAAGTTTTTGTTCATTTTCTTTCCTTTTCTCGATTTTTCTATCTTCATCAGCCTTTTTTTGTTCTTCGCTTGGTCCTGTAATAACCATGGAGCCCATATTACCATCCTTATCTATCCATACCTGACGATACTTAACTTCACTACCAGTCATTGATTTAATCATTGAGTCAGCCCATCTATCTAATGCTGGAATTTTTGACAACATATTTTCATATTTTGTGGCAACCTCTGGATTACTCATCATCCTATTTAAAATCTCAGGAGCAATCCTCACATCTGTTTTTCCTGTACGATTAGCTGTTTTTACATTTTTATCCGAACTTCCTGCCACAATATCTATTTGAGGATTTTTTTCCTGCAATTTTTTTACATAATCTTCCTGACTCTCTTCTGTTTTGCTCACCTGTGAATTTTCCTTTGTTTTTTGAATATCACAAGCTGCCTTTTTAACCGTGTTCTTGTAACCTGATGCATAATACGATGTGTAACTGCTGTTATTGATACCTGTAATTGCCATAATCCTACCTCCCTGTTATTGAAACTTAAAATAATTTCTATTAT
>OLJA01001136.1_pt1 | contig 14528 bp, 15 predicted proteins | sample 1601401 | NCBI WGS metagenome assembly OLJA01 (sample SAMN01915217, study PRJEB22387) | human gut metagenome | isolation source: stool | host: Homo sapiens | place: USA | reverse complement strand
AGGATAAAAATAAATAATCAGAAAATAACAGATAAATTCTCGCGAAACTAATCTATTTAAAGGAGGCACTATCAGATGTATGGAAATGAGGGTGAAATAAGAACAGTGCCCGGATAAAACGGGCACTGTAAGATGTTGAAAAGTCATTTTCAGGTGTGGATAAGTGTGGATAAATCTGCTTATCCTCCCTGTTTCATACGTTTGATCACCTTCAGACGTGTAAACTCTTCACGCTCTTTTTCTTCCAGAGCATTGGTGATATCCCTGGTGAGAGTTTCATATCTGGGGATGGTGATGTTCTTCAGCGCATTGGCACGCTTCTGAGTTTTCTTGATGTTGGTGGCAAGACGGATGGCGGCATTTTCGATCATGGAGAGCTGGATAGACAGCTCTTTTACACGCTCGAAGGCGGCTTTGGCCTCGTCCAGGGACAGCTTGGTGCTGTAGTAGGCGTAGGTAGGAGTATTGCCGGCTTTTTTATCGTATTCCACAAGCGGGATCTCAGTTCCCATGACACTCCTGGTCTTGATCCGGATGGAATTTTCTACAGGAACGGTATGGGAGATCTGATCTACAAAAGCGATTCCGATCTCCATGTTTGCTTTCTGCAAAGCAGCGTAGGCAGTGCGGAAAGCCTCATCAATCTGGGCCTGGATATCCTTTGCCTGGTCGATCAGCTCCATCATTTCACGGATCAGGATATTACGCTTTTTGTCCATAAGCTCATAGCCCTGTCTAGAAAGGGCCAGAGAATTTTTTGCAAGTATGAGATTTCCCTTGGTGGGAAAGGTATTCGGATCCATAAAATCACCTCACTAACGGACGGTTTCTCTGTAATACTGATCCAGAACTTTGGTATCGATACGGTCGAGTTCTTCTCTTGGGAGAAGTCCCAGAAGTTCCCAGCCTTTATCCAGAGTTTCAATGATGCTTCGGTTTTCTGTCTCAGACTGTCCCACAAACTCTGTCTCAAAAGCTTTTCCAAATACAAGGTACTGCTTATCCAGCGGAGAAAGCTCGTCTTCGCCGATAACCGATGCCAGGGCTCTTGCATCGCCTACTTTTGCGTAGCAGGAGAAGAGCTGGTTGGCAACATCCTGATGGTCGGCACGTGTGAAGCCTTCACCGATACCGTCCTTCATCAGACGGGACAGGGACGGCAGAACGTTGATCGGCGGGTAGATCGCCTGTCCATGAAGCTGACGGTCCAGTACGATCTGGCCCTCGGTGATATATCCGGTAAGGTCAGGAATCGGGTGGGTGATGTCGTCGTTTGGCATGGTCAGGATCGGGATCTGGGTTACAGAACCGGTGCCTCCACGGACGATTCCCGCACGCTCGTAAAGAGTTGCCAGTTCACTGTACAGATATCCCGGATAACCTTTTCGGGAAGGAATCTCACCTTTGGAGGAGGAAACCTCTCGCATAGCCTCGCAGAAGGAGGTGATGTCAGTCAGGATAACCAGGATGTGCATGCCTTTTTCAAAAGCAAGATATTCAGCAGCAGTGAGGGCAATCTTCGGTGTCAGAAGACGCTCTACAACCGGGTCGTTGGCAAGGTTCAGAAACATTACAACGTGGTCGGAAGCACCGCTTTCCTCGAAGGTTCTGCGGAAGAATTCAGCTACGTCGTATTTAACACCCATTGCCGCAAAAACAATGGCGAATTTCTCATCGGAGTCTGCGCCAAGGGAAGCCTGCTGAACGATCTGTGCAGCCAGCTTGTCATGAGGAAGACCGTTTCCGGAAAAGATCGGCAGCTTCTGGCCGCGGATCAGGGTGGTCAGTCCGTCAATGGCGGAGATACCGGTATTGATATAGTTTCGTGGATATTCACGGGTTACCGGGTTCAGCGGAAGTCCGTTGATATTCAGGCTGACTTCCGGTGTGATCTCGCCAAGTCCGTCAATGGGCTGGCCGATACCGTTAAAGGTACGTCCCAGGATCTCCGGGGAAAGCCCGATTTCCATAGGATGTCCGGTAAGACGTGTGTGTGTATTGCCGAGGGACATATTATCAGTTCCCTCAAAAACCTGGATAACAGCCTTGTCTTCATAGATTTCCACGATACGGCCGATCTTCTGTGTGCCGTCTTCCATGTGGAATTCCACGATCTCCTCGTAAGATGCGTTTTTGACACCCTCAAGGACAACAAGAGGGCCGTTTATTTCACTCAGGCCAAGATATTCGATTGCCATAAACTGATCCCTCCTTTAACCGTTTCTTTCCAGTACGTTGTCGTAGAAGCGGTCGATATCTTTATGATACTCATCAAAACGTTCCAGTTCTTTGTTTGGAACTTCGTATTTGATGGCGATGATACGTTCGAAGATATTATCCTCTTTCAGTACGGAAACCGGCATGCCACGGTTTACAAGGGCACGGCATTTCTCGTAGAGATAAAGGATGGTTTCCATCATCAGGAACTGTTTTTCCATTGGGAAAGGACACAGAGTATTGCCTGATAGAGCCTGCAAGCTTGAGATTTACTGCGTAGCTTCTGTGGCATGAAACAAACCAGGACGGAAGACGCTCAAGCAGTTGGTTGATTCTTTCGGATACTTTGAATTCATCTGTCCGTGTTACAATAGTAGTCTCACGCAGATTACGTTCCATATACAGGATATCGTTTTGTGGAATTTTGTGCTGTTTTTTGCGTACAGTAAAATATAAATAACTGGTATCGTCGTTCTGAATAATATTTTTCAGGGCAGAATCCAGGGCTTTTCCCAAAAACTCAGACAGGCGTTCTTTGCTTACAAAATATACATGCTGTGTATCATAAACATCAGAAGCAAATTCCAGATACTGGCTGATGTAGATGATCTGACATGCAGGATTCAGAAAATTGACTTTATGTACAAGGTCAATTCCAGACATGGAAGCATCGCCCAGAACGATATCCATAAAAACAATATCATACCCGCTCATGGCTTTTTCTAAAGCTGCAAACTCCTCACCCGACTGATAAATGTCTATCTTATATGGAAGTCCTGCTTTTTTAATATACTTCTCGATATACCCCCTCAATCTGTCTATAATAACCTTTTCATCGTCACATATAGCTATTTTAATAATATCAGTCCCCAAATATGTTTCCTCCTTTGTGTTTTATACAATAACTATAACACAAAATAGAGATTGTGAACAAAATCCTGACTGAGAGGGCAAAATAATGGTCTGAAATGCAAATTTTCATCTCTCACATTCTATAACACCATGATCCATTGTATAAACTTTATCGCACAGCACATCTATATCTTCCCTGTTATGGCTTGCCAGGATTATCGTTGCACCATTCTCAGCCTGTTCTTTTAAAATCTTTCTTACTACTGCCACTGATTCGTTATCAAGTCCGTTCATCGGCTCATCAAGTATCAATATTTTGGGTTTTTCCATAATAGCCTGTGCTATGCCAAGCTTTTGGCGCATACCGAGTGAATATTTGCCAACGTGCTTACGGCTCTTTGGGTCAAGCCCGACTATCTCCATGCTTTTTCTGATTTCTTCATTTGATATTTTGTTTCTTACAGATGCGAGCAGCTTCAGATTTTTAAAGCCTGAATAATTCGGTATAAAGCCCGGTGTCTCAATAATGACACCTATATCCTCCGGAATATCAACATCTTTTCCCACCGTTTTCCCGGCAACTTTTACCTCCCCGCTTGTCGGCTTTATCAGACCACATATACATTTCATAAGTACGGTCTTTCCTGAACCGTTTCTGCCGACAAGTCCATAGATTTTTCCTTTCTCTATTTCCAGAGATACATTATCGAGAACAGTGGCATCATCATATTTTTTAAATACCTCATTAACTTCAATAATTATTTCATCATTCATTATATTTATCCCTCTATCATCTTTCTTTTTTTGCAAGACAGCATCAGCCTTCTGCATATGTATTTATATCTTTTTTCTTTGCAATAATATATGTAGCAGCTACTAAAACTACATTGACAACAGTTAAAAATATTACCGCATACCCAGCCGACGGATACCATTTTTCTCTTGAATATGCCATCACTGAAATATCTACCCATGAAAAAGGTGAGATCCATAACAATCCAACATTAGCATTTATTATATTGTCAAGCCAGTCTATAAGAATAAATGCTGTTATAATAAACACTCCAACTCCCTTGTTTTTAAACGCTGTATTACATAAAAACAGCACCATCCCCATAAAAAAGAACAATAGCACACACATTGTAAATGTATATACCATAACCGTGTCCACCTGATAGTATTCCACCACTCCATAAGATATTGGTTGTATAAAATCCTGCTTCGACGCTAATGTCTTTATAACTTTTCCCCAGCCTTCCTTAAATACGACTATAGATAAATTTGTTACAACCGGAAAAACAGCCATAAAAACCGTGAGCATGATACTGCCTAGTGCAAGATATATCATCTGTGCGATATACCAGCATTTTTTCCCTGAACGCGACAACATAAACACCTGAAAATCTGTAAGGAACGGTGCATCAGAAAATATCAGCAGAACACTGCAAAAAATCACAAGCTTCATAAACGGCTGCTTAAAGCTAAACGGAAGTAAATACGGCGTCACCCTGTAGCCAACTTCCTTTGCAAATTTGAAAAGCGGCTCAAAATTGTCATGCAAAAAAAACATTAAAATTATCAGGCTCAGATAAACCTTATGGTTTGATGTCATCCCGATCATATCACATTTTATTATTTTTTTAATCTTATTCCCCACTTAACTTCCTCCTAAATAACTTATAATACAATATATACACAACAAACAGACTCGCAATAGTAACTCCGGCTATCACCCCCACAGAGGCAATCGCTGATGAGCATGGTCTTGTCCCACCTGATACAATAATTTCATAACAAAACAATTTATTAACACTATTTAATGTCACCTCAACTTTAACAATAATAATATATGCCAAAAAAGCGGACAAAGCTCCAATATACCTGCTGCAAAAAAACACCGTAACAAACATTCCCACTCCAACAAAAAGACTCATTATCAGCGATACGATAAATATCCTTAACTCAAAATATAAATACGGATTTATCTTTAACACATCCTCATACACATCTGAGCCACATGAATAATCGGAATAATCAACTATTTTAAAAATATTTGTTCCACATATGCAAAATATATTAAATATCAACTCAAACATAACAAAAGCATATAAAATCCCAACAACAAATTTAGCAGCTATATAAGCATTGATATTTGACCTTGTCACAAAAAAATATGACATCTTTTCTTTTAAATCAGTGCATATCCCGTACATTATATAATAACCCACAGGTACAAACAAAAGCTGAAAAAATGTTCCCCTTGAAAAATATAAGCGAAACAGCTCATAAAAATATTTGTCCGTAATTTTTATATTTGGATTTTCATTTATAAATGTCAATACTCCCATTGCTAGTACACAAACAGCTATCAATATGGTCTTGCCACATATACTGATATTAAACAGCCGTCTACGCTCCGTCCTACACATATCAAAAAAATGCATCTCTTTCCTCCTACTTTATCCACTCACCTGTCTGTGCATCGAGAAACAGATTATATTTATCTTTATATGTTTCGTTTGTTTTTTTATCAATAATCTCCTGTGTAATATCAAACAAATACACCGGAATAACCGCATAACTGTTGCCATTCTTTTTTGCTTTGATCGCTATATATGTTATGCTTAAACGATTACATCTTATTTTTCCTGAAATGACATCCTCAAACCTCTTATCTAGTTTATCCATTGCCTGTTTCTCTGATAAAATTGAAATACTATCCTTGTCTTTTGACAGTTTTTCATAAATGCCGTCTGCATCAAAAGTTTCCACTCCCCTGGCACTGACTATACCATAACAATAGCTTCCTGAGTATCCTCTATTTCCATAGTCATATTCTTTATTGTATAGAATTTTATCATCTGCCATAACATTCATGACCACAAGATATGCCTCGTCTTTTTTATAAAATTTTCTTTTTATTGGATCATCCTTGTTCTTCTCATTATTTTTATATTCTTCATACTCCTTATCAGACATAAACATCTTGCTTAACTTAGTCATGTTTTTAATAGTAAAAGGATATGCAACCACATTATCAGCCATTATTCCATTACTTTTTGCTATATCTCTCATTTTTTTTATTGCCTTTTCTTTTGAAATGCCATTTACTTTACCGTCAGCGATAAGCTCGTCAAAATTGTCCCTAAATACACCATTACCATCATAAAGTAAGTTTGAATATATAAAATAATAATCCTTTGATGTATAACATATTCTTCCATACTCACAAAGCAGATAATTTTTTTCAGAATCCTCCCATACCCCATCTTTATCTTCCCCTGTTTTTATCTCCTGTTCTTTTAATTCTTTATAATCCGAATTTTCAGGAAAAAAGTCTGATGGTTTTATCTGCTCAGGATAGTCCTTTATTTTCGCCGTATACATATTGTAACCCTGCTGTTCCTGTTTTTTCTGTCCTTTATTATCGTCTACCGTTTTCTCTACTTTGATATTATTATTTTCTTTGTCATCTCCGGACATACTTTCCTGACTCATACTGCATCCGCTTATCACACTGCCACAGTACAGTAAAGCAATTATCATATACAATCTTTTTTTCATAACAAGCCTCGCCCCCTGTTTATTATCTATATTCTATACAAAAACCTGGTAAAGACATAAATCAAATACTTTATGTCTTTACCAGCTTTTACATTTAAATACCTGCAACTAAAAACTCAATTTATAATCATGAATTCCATCTGCCTGATATCTGAAGATTATGATTTAATGATTTAATACGCAACCTGTACTTTTTACCTTTTCTAGCATTTCCGTTCTTATATTTTAACCGGTCCTTATATGGTTTGATTTTACCATCAAATTCATAAACTGTTGAAACATCTGCTGTTCTATCAATATTTGAAACAGCATACTCAACAGCACTATCATTCTTCAGATTTGCTTTTTCCACTGTCACATAGGCATAACCTTCATTATCACTTTTAGGATTTTCTGCCGAATATTTACTTATTCTCTCAACAACCACATCAAACTTAAAATTTTTCTTTTCGGCAAAAGCGGTTACGCTTGTCATCATGCTTAAAGCCATAATTAATGCTACTTTTTTACAATGTTTATTAAACATATCTTTTTTCTCCTTTTCTTCTACCCACCTCATAAAGAACTCCCTCACCTGGGTAGAGGTAAAAGGTGAGAGGTTCTTCTTCTAAATTTCAGCAGCTATTACTTTGTCTTTTTAAGTGCTGCCGGTCTTTTAGGCTGATGCAAAAATCCCATACATCCTGGTTTCTTCTGCTGTTCTTTTTCAACCATCTTCTTAAGAACAGAACCAGAAATTTTTAATGCACTGTCTTTAATTCCCATAACCTTATACTCTCCTTTCTTCTGTATTGGTGGGTCACAAATCTATGATAATGTCTTTCTCCTGTTTTCATCCCACAAAATCACAAAAATCTCTGCCGGCACATCATTTTTTATGACCCACAGTGCAGCGATTACATACTAAAATTAATTTCTCTTTAATTTCTTCATCTTCGCTGCAATAGAAAAATATCACTTAATTTTTCACTTTTCAATAGATATTGCATTTTTGGAAATTTTATTGCAGATTTGGGAATTTTTTGTCGAAATTACAATTTTTTTATGAATAATAAACTTTTTTATGCTGACCCATTGTAAATGCCATCACAAGAAGTACCGCTGCAAGTATAATCGAATATTCCACTGCCTGGATATATATTTCTGATACATCTAACCCGATAAAAAAGAGAATTGCCGAAAATTCTACGATTACTATAAGTCTTGCATATTTTTTATTGAAACGGTATTCGTCTTTGTCATAATTCATATTGGGATGGTTTGATGCCCCTAAAATAAAGATGATAACTGTCGCGATTGCAGACAATATTTCCGATATAATGAGCGGTACGACACGATATTTTATCAGAAGTATAAGCACTATCTCTGTGCCTATGGTGCCTACAAAGCACCCCTTAAAAGAATCAAGATGAAAGCCACCCATTCTGCTTCTCAGCCAAAAAAAAGATACGATAAACATAACAATACTGATGGTCTGTCTGAAAATCAGACTTATCAATATCATTATACTTATCGTAAATGTTTTTTCAAGAAAACAAGTCAGTTTATACTTATATATTTCTTCTTCTCCCTGCCATATTATTCCTCTGTCTATCAAAAGATTTATATATCTGTCAATCATCCCTCAAATACCTCCTGTTTGATTTACCAGAAGATACCATTTATCATTTATCTTTTCAATAGATATTGCAGATTTGGGAATTTTATTGCAGATTTGGGAATTTTATTGCAGATTTGGGAACTGTTCCGAAAACATCTACCGTCCGTCTATTAGCACCTCTTTACCTCTAAACGCAAAACCATAGTGATGTATGTTTTCTGCTCTCACCCCTCGTTTGACAAGTTCTGCATCATAGCGTTAAATACTCCCAATTATCTCCGACAGCCTCTGTGTATATGTATGCTCCTCTCTCACCTTTCTGCATCCGTTTTCTGCTATCATCTTTCTCTCGTCTTCATGTTCAAGATAATATTTTATCTTGTTAAGCATATCTTCTCTGTCACTGTAACTAACATAATCTTCCCCATCCACAAAGTGCATTGCAAAATCATTCTGATAATTTGTGAGCAAAAATCCTCCTGCCCCCATTATATCCATTGCACGAAGCGGTATTCCGTTTCTTATGCTTCTTAGCGTGATGTTGAGATTTATCTTACTGTACTTAAATACAAGCGGCATTTCATACATATAGTGGACTTCGCCCATGTTTTTTATTCCCTTTAACTGTGGTGTCGGCTCTGATGTGTAAAGTTTCATTGGAGCTATATTTCTTCCGTTTTCAAGCTTTATTTCATGAAGTTTCTCACCTAAATAACTGAATATCTCCGTTCTGTCAAGCTGTGTCATCTTACGGCATAAAAAATAATTTGCATAGATATATTCTATACTCTCCATCCCGTTTTCCTGCACTTTTACAGGCATTGCAGCCATCATTTTTTCCACTATGTCAGGTGTTAGGAGTTCTTCAATAAATGTGTAGCCGTATATCATTCTCTGTGACTCCATTATCCCCTCAAGATAGCCTTTTGTATAATCATCAAGTTTTGGTTCCATTCTGTCATAAAGATTGTGCTCCTCCGTATAAAGCCTGCCGACAAATGAAACATCACTCTCAACAATCTTTCTGTCCTGCGGTGAGATACTTAAATCTGCAAGTCTTTTTTCATTTACTGCCATTGGCATATACCACACATTTTTCACACCCAGATTTCTAAGTTCCTGAACCATCAGTGAGTCAAATATAAAAATCCTGTTTACCTCGTTAAAGACTGATTTTGAATATGTAAGTATAAGCGGGCTGTCATAACACCATGAAAGATACGGTATCTTAAGGTCATTGCAGCCATCAGATATAACTGGATAATAATTTGATGTAAACACAGCATCTATGTCATTTTCTTTAATATACTTCTTGATTTCTGATTTATATCTTGGGTCAATGCGATAATTTTTCGGTTCTCTTTCATATAATGATACCTTATGTCCCAATTCTTCAAATGTCTCTTTTATATCTTCAACTCCAAAACTTTTCCATGTTGGAAATAAAATGTTCATCTTTAATCCGCCTTTCGCAATTACCTAATCAATAACTTACAACATTTACATAGTCTATTCCGTACTCCTCAAATATACTTATCATATTTTGGTCTATCCTCTCGCCGCACACGGCTATAGGGATTGCCGGAGGACACGCTATTGTCTGTGATGCACATATACTGCCACCGGCATCAGAAACTTTTATTTTCCTGTACGGCGAAAATGCCGCTTTTCTTATGCTCATCACTCTTTCTGACCTGTGCAATATAAGTTTTTTAGGTTCTATTTTCTTTTTCGCCACTCTTTTATACTTAGTTTCAACTGCCCACTTTTCAAGCCGTTCAAAATCTTTCTCATCATTCTGCGGTGTTATCATCAATACAACAAAATATTTGTCTGCATATTCACATTCTATCTTATGTTTTCTAAATTCTTCGGCGAGTTTATCACCCTCCATACCTGCTGCCGCAGTATCTATCACTATCTTAAGCGGCTCTGTTTCCACAATTTTTACATTATTTTCAACAAGAACTTTTTTTGTCTTTTCTATCCGTCCGATACATTCACTTAATTCATGTCTGATTTTTTCATCAATATATCTGTTACACATATCAAGTGACTGCATTATCAGATATGAAGGACTTGTCGAACCAAATATTGTCATATAAGATGCGACATATGGTGCAAATCTTTCCTTATATTTCCTTGAAACATGAATATACGCTCCGCCTGTCAAAACCGGAAGTGTCTTGTGTGCCGAGTCACAACATATGGCTGCTCCGCTTTTTATCGGATGAAAGTTTCCGTATTTTTCCTCATCAAGAAATGCCTGATATGCCCCGTGTGCATTGTCAACAATTAAAGGAATGTCATATTTTTCACATACTTTTGATATTCCCTCTATGTCGGCGGTATTTCCGAGATAATCAGGAGAAGTTATATATACTGCCATCGGCAGCATATTTCTTTTATTTTCTTTCCCACATATGTTCTTTTGCTCTGTATCTGATAACTTTATATCATCCCTTTCTGCATTGTCTGATTTTATTTCAACTTCCTCCGTCTTTATTTCTGCAATGTCTAGTATTTTTTTTATTTCTTCTGTCTTTATTTCTGTATTGTCTGATACTTTTTCAAGATATTCCATAATGTCCGCAGGTGTCACCATACTCACGCATATACTGTCCGCATCTTTGGGATAGATAAATTCCACATCAAGGTCAAGAAGTGCAAGTGCATCTATCATAGACTTGTGGACATTTCTTGCTGCAAGTACATATGCACGCTCTGGTATTGCTTCTGGCTTTTCAATTATCTCATTTTCACAAATAAATCTCGCATCTGTATCTTGGTTTTCACAAAGTTTTTCCTGCCTATCTGTTTTTTGTGCCTCACAAAGATTTGCCGGCTTGTCTGTTTTTTCATACATAAGCTTTCTTCTGTAATCAGCAAAAACAACGGCAAGCATAGTTTTTATGCACTGTGAGGAGCCTTCTGTTGAATAAAAAGACGCACCGCTTCCAAATAGTTTTGCCGCATTTTCCTGACTTTTCTTTATTATTCCTTCTGCATGGCTTAATACATCTGCACCATCTATCTCCGTTATGTCGTATTTCTCACAACCAATAAATTTTCTGCCCTTATGCCCCGGCATATGAAATCTTGAAAAGCCGTTGTCGGCGTATTCTTTCACAAAATCACAGATTGGTGTTTCCATCTATCTTGCTCCTTTTTAATCTCTCTATCTCTTGTCAGGCGTATATTAGCAATCCGCTTTGCTGCTTGCACATAACACTATTGTGTACTTACCTGATAGTGTTAAAATTTCTCTCCGATAACATCACCCATCTTTACAATGGTTTCAAAGTCATCTGCTGAGTTTTTGATTATCTCATCCTTAATCTTTACCATGTCTTTTGCAAATACAAGTATAACCGTAGAGCCGCCAAATTCAAAACGACCTTTCTCCTGTCCTCTTGATACATGACATTTCTCATCATTGTTGACAATCCGTCCAACCATCAATGCCCCTACTTCTATCTGGAGTATCTTGCCAAAATTCTCGCTGTGCAGAACGCTGCACTCTCTTGTATTTTCCTTGTATATATCGTTTCCTGCTTCTATGGCAACAGGGTTTACTGTATGATAAACACCGTTTATTCTTCTTACCGGTCCGAGATAACCATTATCCACATATGAATATCTGTGATAATCATCCACGCAAAGCCTGAAAACAAGCATATGACCGCCGTTGTAATAATCAGCGAGCTTTTTGCTCCTTGTAAGGCTTTCAAATGAATATTTTGTGCCCTTAATCTCATACTCTGAATTTTCATCTATATTATAAACCGTAAGTTTACTGTCACATGGCGAACACAAAAACTCCGGTGTCAAATCAAAGACTCTCTCACCCTCTTTAATCTTTCTGGTAAAAAAATCATTGTAGCTTTTATATTCTTTTTCTTCATACTGTGACATATCAATATTGTTTTTTTCGATAAATGGCTTTATTACCGGTACTGAAAGCGGGCTGTCCATAAACCTTCCGCCAAGTTCAGACACGGCTTTGCCTGTAAGTACCCTTAATAACTGCTTTCCTATATCACTTTTATACATTTTTTCAAGTAATTTGTCCTGACTGTTTTGCTGTAATTTGCAATTTATTCTTTCAAATTCCATTTTTTACTCCATTCATCCGTTATATTGTTTATAACATTTTTCCAATTTAATAAAATCATTTGTCCTTTTTGCAAGCGGTGTCGATGTTCCATTATGCAGCTTATGCTTATACACAATATCTGCATTTTTTAGAATTCTATTTTTTGCCTCTTAATCTCTCAATTTTCAACCTGCATCAAATATTTATACTGCTGGTCTTTTGTGCCATTTATATCAGCCAAACGATACTCGCCATCCGAAATAAATATATGTTCCTGATACTGCGACAGATACTTTATATATCTTGGATTGATTTCATATAACTTTAGTCCTCTCAATGTTTCCTCCTACAAAAAACAGGGACACTATAAAAATGCCCCTGCTGACAGCTTGCTGGCAGGTTTATGAATTTATTAAATGCAAGGCTGAACTGTTATATCTTAATCTATATCATCCTCTGAAAATCTTCCACAAAGGTTTCTCAAAGAAATGCGGCTTTGGCACTCTGTATTTAGAAAATAAAACGACTATTATAACTGCTGCCGCTACCACTATAACAAGAAATACAAGTGTCTTATTATCCGGTTTTTTTAGTTTGAAATCAACAATAAATAATGTTCCAACTATCGCAAGGGCAAAATATAACACAAGCACAAATGCCCTGTCACTAACAAATACCTGGAGCATAAATACGAGTGGAAGTACGATAGCCATTGATGTTATCGGAAGTCCGTGATAATACTTGTTTGCTCCTTCCTCCACCTGCTGTCTCCTAGTCTCAAGTACATTGAAAAATGCAAGCCTTATAACTGAGCATACACAATAATATCCTACAATAAACATTCCTATCGGTCCTCTCACGCCTATAAGGAAACATATAAGTGCCGGAAACACACCGAAGCAGACTACATCACAGAGAGAGTCTATCTGTACACCGTAAAGCTTTTCATCGTCTGTCCTGTTCTTTTTGCTTCTGGCTATCTTTCCGTCAAACATATCACAAAGTCCCGAAAGTGCAAGACAGGTAACTGCCGTCCTAAATCTTCCGTTCATCGCCTGCGTCATGCCTATAACTGATATAAAAAGACTTATATATGTAAGTATAACTGTATAATCATATACTCCTATAAGCTTATCAGTGATTTTTTTCTTTTCAACATTCTCTTTCATATTAATCCTCATTTCTTTCTAAAATACAACCGTTTCAGGCTTAGTATCTTATCTGCTGACCCAATCCTAAGATACGCAACAACCGTCATTACAGCACTTATTCCAAGCTGAACATAAAAACTTAATCCCCTGCTGACTATCATAACAGGAAGCGTATATTTTTTTGTGCATATCTGCAAGAATATATCTTTAAATAATTTTTCGCTTATCCCAAGCCCTCCCGGTAACGGAAGCATATCAACTGCAACAGAAATCATTCCCTGGAGCGTTATAACCACACCTGCCCCGGCAAGGTTGAGCGAAAATGACCTATATACAAGATATGTAACTGCAAACAGCAGAAGTCTCTGCACGCAGGTTATCAGAAATACATTTACTATAACTTTTATGTTTTTATAGAAAAATTCTGCCGCATACCTGTATTTTTCCATTGCTCTCTCCAGGCGTCCGCCATATTTTTTTTCCATATCTTTCTTAAATATCCTGTCAAACAATCTTAAGCAAAATAATACAATATTACTTGCGAGCGTAGGATGAAATACAAGTATAAGCATACCAAAAACACACACAACATTCAAGAAAATTCCAAGATAACACCAGCCGTATATCGGTTTTAAAAGTCTCCATACAGGCTCAGGTCTTAATATCATTACAACAAGACCAAGCACGACAAGTACAAGTTTATATGTAATCGTTACTATAAGAAGTACCATTGTCGATGTAGGCAATGACAGTTTATCTTTTTTCATAAAGTAAAGCTGTGCCGGCTGCCCACCCGTAGCCGATGGTGTGATGAGCGAGAAGAAAAATCCGACAAATGAATATAAAAAACAATGTGTCAGTTTTACATTTTCGCCTAATACTTTCATCATATAATAGATTATCACCGACTCTGACTCGATAAATCCTACAACAAATACCGCACCGAGCAGCCAATATCTGAAATCTCCCTGCTTTAAATAAATTAGAAGCTCTGAAAGATTTTCTCCATGAAATACCGAATAGAGCGTGATAAGAAGCACCAACAACA
>OLJA01001127.1_pt1 | contig 14626 bp, 9 predicted proteins | sample 1601401 | NCBI WGS metagenome assembly OLJA01 (sample SAMN01915217, study PRJEB22387) | human gut metagenome | isolation source: stool | host: Homo sapiens | place: USA | reverse complement strand
TTGTGGTATGTAATGCATTTATCAATGCAGGACTTCCGGCATTTACAGGAAGTTACGCTGACTGGGCACAGACGCTTATTTATTTGTGTGAAATGACATTTACGATAGCAATGACTGTTGGAAGTGTGAAGGGTGCACAGACACTTACAAGCAAGGCATTTGGATTATAGAAGGAGGCAGAAATGGATAATGAAAAGAAACAGGTTACTTATAATTCAAGCATAACCGGAGAAACGCAGGTGACATTTGATATCCAGCAGTATATGAATAACAGGGCAATGTTTATCGGTCTTATGTGTAATGAAGATGGATATGAGGAGCCTTTTGGGGATGTGACTGTGAATTTGTCGGTTGCAGCACCAAATTACTGCGGATATCTGAATGTGAATGACATGCCGGATATTGAAAAGTTTATTACAGACAATGACATTGGAGAGTTTACAGGATTCACGCAAAGGAGCGGTTTCTGTGAATATCCGCTTTATCTGTTCAATGTAGATAAGCTTAGAGAACTGTGTCCGGATGGAATGGATAAGTATGAGGCGAATATTGGAATGACAAGAAAGCCGGAGACAAAGGATTTATCAAGATAGGAGGCAGGGACAATGGTAATCGAAGTAAACAAGGATATTGACCGCTATCAGGAATCGGTTGCAATGGGACTTACTGCAAGGCAGCTTATATTTTCCATTGCAAGCGTAGTGGTTGGTGGCGGTATCGTCCTTCTTCTTTACAAGTATATCGGTCTTACGGGTTCTGCTTATGTGGCAATTCCCTGTGTGGCACCGATTGCACTTGGTGGTTTCTATTCCTTTAATGGGATGAATTTCTACGAGTATATGGGAAAGAAACTGCATTTTATGTTTGGCAACAGGGCGCTTACCTATGTATCAACAGAAGGAGAGCCTGCAATAAAGCAGTTAGAAGCAGAACAGAATGAACAGGTAAAGAAGAAAGGCAGAAAGGCTGAACCGGAGACTGTAACAGCTGATTCGGCTGTAAAGAAGCAGGAGGAGTTTGAAGCGATGAAGAAAAAGACGAGAAACATGCTGCTTGGACTTGTCGCAGTCATTGTGGCGGCAGTAGCAGGCATTGCAGCATATAAGGCAATGCATTAGAAACGAATAGTATCTGACCGCAAGGTCGGGAACACAGCCCGCAGGGTGAAGTTCCCGGCGGGCTTTCATTATAAGAAAGCGAGGTTAGAGACATGGGTTTATTTACAGACGGATTTAAGTTATTAAAGAAGGCGAGTGAGCCTTTGTATAAGACACCTAAATCCATTCAGGAAACCATAGAGATTATGGCGGTGGCTGAAAACGGCATTTTTGAAGTAAGCAAAAATAAGTATTCCAAATGCTACCGCTTTCAGGACATCAATTACACGACAGCAACCGAGGATGAGCAGATCGGTATTTTCGAGAGATACTGTAAGTTCTTAAATTCGCTGGACTGTAATTATAAGATTACGATCAACAATAAGAACAAAAACATGGATGAACTCCGTGACAAGGTTCTGATTGCTGAGAAAAACGATGGCTTCAATAATTATAGAAGTATCTACAATGACATCATTGAGGAGAAGATTATTGAGGGCAGACAGGGGATTGAGCAGGAGAGATACCTGACAATCACGATTGAGAGAAAGAACTTCGAGGAGGCGAAGGCACAGTTTGCAACCCTTGAGGCAACGATACACAAGGCTTTCATTGAGCTTGGGGCAGAGATCGTGCCGCTTAATGGCAATGAGAGACTGAAAGTGCTCTATGACTATTATCATCTTGGAGATGAGGGCAGTTTTGATTTTGATATCAAAAAGGCAAAGAAGGTCGGGGCAGATTTTAGAAATGATCTGTGCAATGGGATGGTGAAATATTTCCCGGACCATTTTGAGGATGAGAGTAAATTCTGCAAGGCACTTTTTATCAAAAAGTATCCGAGCAGTTTGTCAGACAGATTCATCAATGAGATTACTTCCCTTCCGGTTCATTCCATCACGAGCATTGATGTGGTGCCTGTGCCAAAGGATCTGACTACAAAGGTGCTTCAGAAGAAATACCTTGGTATTGAGTCGGATATCATTAAGCAGCAGAGAGTCCGTAATAAGAATAACGACTTTTCTACTGAAATCTCATATGCCAAGAGAACGGAGAAAAAGGAGATTGAGGAAATCATGGATGATGTCCGTGAGAATGACCAGTGTCTTTTTTTCGTAGGAGTTACCATTATTCTTATGGCAGAAAGCAAGAAGGAGCTTGAGAGTGTATGTGAGACTGTGGAGACTATCGGAAAGCGTAACAGCTGCACGATTGACACACACTACTTAAAGCAGAGGGAGGCACTCAACACAGCACTTCCGATTGGTGTAAGACAGGTGGAGACAATGCGTACACTTCTTACCCAGTCACTTGCGGTGCTTATGCCATTTAATGTGCAGGAATTAAATGACAGCACAGGAAACTATTATGGCATCAACCAGATCAGCAAGAATGTGAATATCGGTAACAGAAAGAAGCTCATCAATGGAAATGGCTTTGTATTTGGTGTGCCGGGTTCCGGTAAATCCTTCTTCTGCAAGATGGAAATGGGCAGCGTATTCTTGTCGGGAGATGATGAAATAATCGTTATAGATCCAATGAACGAATACTTTGATATTGCTGAGACTTATGGTGGAACAGTGGTAAATATGTCCACCTACACGGATAACTATGTGAATCCGCTGGAGATGGATGTATGGAGCCTTGATCCGAATGATTCCAAGGGAATGGTAAGAGAAAAGGGCGAGTTCATGCTTGGTCTTTGTGAGCAGTGCATCGGTGACAGCTTAAATTCAAGACAGAAGTCAATCATCGACCGCTGTGTGAGAAAACTGTATATCGACATTGCAAGGAGCAAAGAGAAGTATATCCCGGTAATGAGTGATTTTTACGATATTCTCATGGCACAGCCGGAGGACGAGGCAAAAGACATTGCATTGTCTTTGGAACTTTTTGTAAATGGTTCGCTTAACATCTTCAACCACCAGACAAATGTGGATGTGGATAACAGATTTACAGTCTATGGCATCAGGGACTTAGGTACAGAGCTTAGTCCTATCACAATGCTTGTTATGATGGAGTCCATTCAGAACAGGATTGTTGAGAATGGTAAGCGAGGCAAGGCAACATGGCTCTATATTGATGAGTTCCATGTCCTGCTTAATTCGGAGTATTCTGCAAAATATCTGCAGCAGCTCTGGAAGAAGGTAAGAAAGCAGGGAGGTCTTTGTACCGGTATCACGCAGAATGTTGTCGATCTGTTGCAGAATTACACAGCAACCACAATGCTTGCAAACTCTGAGTTTGTGGCACTCTTGAAGCAGGCAAATACAGACAGTTCAAAGATGGCGGAGGTTATCGGGGTATCAGAGGCACAGCTTCGGTTCGTAACTAATACCGCCTCTGGAATGGGACTTATTAAGTGTGGTTCGGTAGTAATTCCCTTTGATAATCAGATCAGCAAGGATACGGATTTGTACAGGCTGTATAATACCAACATTCATGAGAAGATTGCGGAACAGAAGAAAAAAGAAGCAATGCTGCAGTGATAACAGATGAATTTTTATAGAATCTATAGTATAATCAAGAGGTCGGATGAATGTCCGACCTTGATGATAATAAATTAGATATTCCCTATTTTTAAGAAGAAAGCATATAAGATTCGATATGAAAAATAAATAAGGAAGCAGTTCTAAAATGTATCATTTGTACCGGAGAACATGTGGCTGGATTTTAAGATATGCTTATCGTACACTTTGACGAGAATATGTTGATTGGGGATGCAGCGGACCTGGATGCATTTATGGAAATGTATGGTGTGGAAGCAATTTCCAAGGAATATTTGTAATTATTAGGGAAAAGAAAATTTGAATTTTACGCACTATTAACTTTTGGATATAAAGTGCCGATATTACAGATATAGAAACGGATTTCTGTATCAATTTTCAAGGAGGATGATACCATGATTAGAGCAGCTAATTTAACACAGGTAACAGATTATTATAAGAGCAATACTGTTAGTAAGCAAAATAACACAGAGAAAGCAAAAGATGTGCAGCCCAATGCACAGAAAATAAAATCCAGCGAAGATAAGTTATCTTCTAAGGCACAGAAATATCTGGAAACATTGCGTAAGGATAATGCGGATTTCGATTTTATTATTGCTGATAAAGGCGATGATTTCAGAGGATTAGTAGACCAAAGCGATAAGGAATTTACAGTTGTTTTTTCAAGTGCTGAACTTGAAAGAATGGCATCCGATGAGAAATATGCACGGGAAAAATTGTCTACGGTAAAAACTGCAGTTGAGATGTCAGATAAAATCAATGAACAGTTTGGGTTTGAACGTGCTTGGGGAACGACAGACAATAGTGGAACTGTATTAAATAAGTTAACTATGTCCTTTGATGATGATGGAAAGATGACACTTTTTGCTGATTTGGAGAAGATTACAGAAAAGCAGAAAGAACGGCTTGAAGAATTAAAGGAAAAACGTGCAGAGGAGAAAAAGCAGGAAAAGAAGGATGTAACTGTTAAGCGGACTACAATTCAGGCAAATTCAAAAGAAGAATTACTTGAAAAGATTTCTGAACTGGATTGGAGTAAGATAACAGAAGAAAAGGCAACACAGGGTATGAAGTTTGATATCACTATTTAATCGTAGCATTAACCGGGAATTGGAGGTGTGCTATGATTGCAGGTACAATACGAAACGCTGTGAATCAGATGCAGTTAGTAAATGATTGGGAGCAAAAGAAGGCTACCGGGGATGTTGTAAAGAAGCAAGAGGGTATGACTGTAACAAGTCAGGAAGAAAGCATGATTCAGCATTTCCGAGAGCAACTTGAGCGAGACAAAGAAAGTTCTGCATATAGTCAGATTTATAACAAGATTGCAAGCGGTCAAGAATTAACAGCTTCAGAAGAAGATGCTATTCGTCAGAAAGACCCTAAAGCCTATATGGAATATAAAGCGGCAAGAATGGAACAAGAAGCTTATGAGCGTAGGTTGGAGAGATGTAAGACAAAAGAAGAGGCTCAAAGGCTTCAAGTAAATGAGATGAATGGAAATTTGGCAGAACTAAAAAGTATCGTGAATAATCCAAATATTCCAAAGAGTGAAAAGCTTAAGGAAGCTCAACGTATCATGGGAAATACTTTTAGAGCTGTAGAGTCATTCACAAGATTTGTAAAAAGTACAGAATATAGGGATTTGCCAACAGAAGAGGAAATTGTAGAGACATCTATAGAAAAGGGGCAGGTTGCAGAGGATTCAAACGATACTGAAATGTCTGAACAGTTAACATCAGATACAACTGTTTCAGTAGATGAGGCAGCAAAAATAGTAAATGATTCGAAGCGAGATTTACAATTAAGTGATGTTCACCAAATTGAAAAAGATGTTATAGAGGAAATGAAGGATATCGAAATAAAGCATTTTGGTGAGAAGAAATCATCGGTCAGAATAGACATTACGGTATAGGAATAGTCTGCGTGAAATTTCAGTTTGTCGGTGCAACACTAATACCACACATAACTAAAATAACAACACAGCGTCAGAGCGTATGGGAAAACCTGTACGCTCTAATTTTTTATCAAAAAATGGAGGAAAACACATGGAAGAAACAAATGTAACAATGACAGCAGAGGAAATGCAGGGTGAGCCTGCGGCAAAGGAAAATGAGACAAAGGCGGAGAAGTTTATCCGTATTGGCGAGTACCGCATGAATAAGGCGGTGGATGCCATTGGAAGATTGGAGAATCTTGCAAATCGAGGTTCCTATGAATATACACAGGAACAAGTAGACGCTATGTTTCAGGCATTAGAGGGGAGGGTTGAGGAAATTAAGGCAAGGTTTACGCCTAAGAAAACGGCTGAGAGTAAGACTTTCAGCTTTGGTACAACAGAATAGGAATGTAACGGGAAATAAAGGAAAGGCAGTCATGTAGTGTATGTGGCTGCCTTTTTGTCGTATCTATGACAGGAAGGAGAACTGCGTGAGAAAATATGATTTTATATCGGCTCTGGCAAAGGAGACAGCAGCCGAGGTTGTCAAAAATCGTGAGGAATGGATGAAATACCTTACTACAGCGGCGAGATTATACAAGTATCCGTTCCGGGAACAGCTTTTAATCTATGCACAAAGACCGGACGCAACAGCGTGTGCTTCCATAGAGCTGTGGAATGAGCGGATGCATTGCTGGGTAAACAAAGGGGCGAAGGGGATTGCACTTTTGGACGAGGACGAAGCACATGGCAAGCGTCTGAAATATGTTTTTGATGTTTCAGATGTCCATGCGGCAAGGAGAATCGGACGCTATCCGGAACTTTGGAAATTGCATGAGGAACATAAGGAAGATGTAATTAGGCGTCTGGAGCAGACCTATGGTGCCACAGATGATAAGAAGCTGTTTGAAGAAAGACTTATGGAGATAGCTGAGAGGATTGCGGCAGATTATTATGAGGAATTGCTGCCGGATCTGCAGTACATGATCGAGGGCAGTTTTTTAGAGGGACTGGACGAGCAGAATGTCGGTATCCGCTTGAGGGAGACATTATCGGACAGCATTTCCTTTACACTTTTATCTGCCTGTGGTGCAGATATGCAGGAGTATGGTTCGGAATTTTCTTTCGATTTTATCCATGAATTTAATTCCATGGACACCCTTGCAGTACTTGGAGATGCAGCCAATGAGCTTGCAAAACCGATACTTTTAGAGATTGGAAGAACCATAAGGGCATATAACAGAAGCCACGAACAGGAACAATTGCAAAATTTAACGCAGAAAGGACTTGCAAATACTTCTGGAATAGACTACAATGCGTTAAAGCGTGAAAGCGATAGCAGACATGAAGAATATATTGACAACAATCAAAACAGCGTAGAAAGGGGCAATAGCGATGAATCTGACATACGAAAAGAACGGGGATTATCTGATCCCGACATTGCAGGCGGACATTCAGCCGGAGGGAACGGTAACGAAGTACGGAATGATGAGGGAGACTTATCTGAAGGAGAACCACAGGGGCGTGTACTCAGCGTTTCTTCTGAAAGGGACATTGAAAGAACACCTGCTGACGATCCAGAAGCAGGCAGAGGAGAGAATGGAGAAGCTGATAAGCCAGATGGCGGAAACAGAGGGAGTGACAGAACAGCTCAAGGAAGCCGATCAGATGCTCTGGGTAGCGAAGATGAACAACATTCAGAGCCGAGCCGAGGAAGTGGTATTGAGCGAACTGGTATACAGCCTGTAACAGATACGCCGCTTCGGAGAAAAGCACCGGAACCCACCTTTACACAACTTAGCCTGTTTCCTTCTTTTGAGGAACAGGTCGGAACAGTCGCAGCAGCGGAAACAAGTATGAAATATACCATGCCCGCTGCTTTTTCTTTGCCACAGAATGAGCTTGAAACCATTCTTCGCAGTGGTGGAGGAAAACAGCACAGCAGAAAGCGTATCTTTGCAAAGTACACAGAGGGCAGAAATGCCGAGCAGATGGTGGATTTTCTGAAAAATGAGTACGGACAGACCGGAAAAGGTTTTGAAATCAATGGAAATCCCGTATCAGTGTGGTTCGATGAGCATGGTATGAGTGTCGGCTATGGAACACAGGCAAGGGAAACGCCGATTGTCACGATGGATTGGGAAGATGTGGAGAGCCATATCCGTTCTATGATCGAAAATGGTACTTATATGAGTGCCAGTGAAGCATTTCTTGTGGATACACAGGAGCGGAACCGTGTTGCCAACCAGATCTATTTCTTTCTGCGGGATGGCATGGATGAAATGCCGGAGGAGCTTGGCTTAAAGGCAGGAAATTATCCGGAAAGTGAAGCAAAAATCATGGAGCTGCTTTCCACACATGAGGGCAGGGAACAGCTTAAAAATATTTTGGAAGATGCGGCAAACCGACTTGCTTCTGGAGAAGCAGAATTAAAATGGCGGCATGTGAAATCACCGGAATATCTGTTATCGGAGATAGCAGACCTTGACAGGGAGAGACTGGAATTTCCATTGCCGGATGCGGTGGAGGTAGCACAGGAAGATTTTATCACACAAGATGAAATCGACTATGCACTTGGCAGAGGAAGCGGCTATGAGCATGGAGCTTTCCGCATTTATGAGTATTTCATGGAAGGACATGACCAGAAAGAAACAGTTGCTTTTCTGAAAAATGAATATGGCATCGGTGGCGGTTCAGGTGGACTTCCGGGCAATGATGATTCCCATAATGAACATGACGGAAAAGGTATCCGGCTGGAAAAGGGAAGTTATGGCAATCCGTATGCAAAGGTGCTTTTGAACTGGAATGTTGTGGAGAAAAGGCTTCGTGAGCTGATCAAAGAGGATAAATACTTATCTCCACAGGGGAAGGAAAACTATAAGGCTTACAAGGAAGAACAGGCAGAAAAGGCAAGACAGCGTGAGCTTTCCCGTCTGGAGCATGGACAGCGGTTAGAGTGTAAGAAAGACATTGATGCACTGATTGCTGAAAAATTCAATGGTTTTGTTCTTCCGAGGAATACCGCAGATGAGATCATAGATAAATATGGCATTGACTGTGTGGAATTTGTCCTTGCAAATACGGTTACGCATTTTGATTATGACGGTCGTTTTTCGCAGAACAATAAGGACTGGGCAAAGGGCATTGTTGCGGAAAATGAGTGGCAGAACAATGATCTGATTCTAAGCTCACATCCGGCAGTGCTGGACGGATTTACCAATCAGGCGAGAAGATATATCAATGTGCTTCGAGAAAAAGAAAAGGAAGCACAGCAAAAGATCACGATTGATGGATATGAGAGTGTTCTGGTTGATGAGTGGGGCAGTGAAAAAGAGAAATATCTGCTTGGAAATGACATTGAGGACAGCAGTTTTTATTATGCACAGGTCAATGGGAAAACCTTTGAATACGACCATAAGCCGGAGCGTGGCGAAGTAGAGGACGATTATATCAATGCCATTGCAGAGGAAGATATTGACAGGCACGAAGCAGAAGTGTTTTCACGCTTTGACGGGACGGATGGTATCGCTGAGCCGGATGAAACTGAGCCACAACAAGAATTTTCACAAGAGGAATCGCAGAAATTATCCTGGCATGTGGTACATGATGCTGATGATGAATATGGGAATCCGACACAGTGGAGTGCCACCTTATCAGAGGGAGTATTTCTTTGGATTGATAAGGAAGCGGACAGATATGCTATTTATGATACGGCAGACACTACCCGTCCGGCATTGGAGACATTTTTGACTTTGCAGCAAGCAATGGACTGGGGCAATGAGCTTGCAGAAAGTGGCAGGGAAGCAGAGAGGGAGTTCTCTGATGAAAGGAAACAGACCGAAGATAAACTGGACAACATAGACACGAAGGTTGCCCGTGAGCGTCTGGAGAATGGAGAAGCAGACCGGCAGACAGAGGAAATGCTGTCACAGGTGCTTACCGGAGACTGGGAGCCGCTTACACCTTCGGCAGAGGAGAATAAGACTGTACAGGAAAGATCTGTGGCTGCACCGGATAAAAGCAACGCTGTCAATTTCCATATCAGCGATGATCGTTTGGGTGAAGGCTCTCCAAAAGAAAAATTCCAGACAAATATTGCAGCAATCAAGCTGTTGGAGCAGATTGAGGGCGAAAACAGATATGCTACACCGGAAGAACAGCAGATTTTATCCCAGTATGTCGGCTGGGGCGGTCTTGCCGATGCGTTTGACGAGAGCAAATCAAACTGGTCAGCAGAATATCACCAGTTAAAGGAACTGCTATCGCCGGAGGAGTACCGCATGGCAAGGGAGAGTACCTTGAATGCCTATTATACAAGTCCGGTCATTATCCGCCAGATGTACGAAACATTGGAGAAAATGGGATTTTCCAAAGGAAATATACTGGAGCCTTCCATGGGCATCGGCAACTTTTTTGGTATGATGCCGGATTCCATGAAAGAGAGCAGGCTTTACGGAGTAGAGCTGGACAGCATTACCGGACGCATTGCAAGGCAGCTTTATCCGCAGGCAGATGTGCAGATCAAAGGCTTTGAAAAGACTGATTATCCGAATGATTTCTTTGATTTGGCAATCGGAAATGTGCCTTTTGGTCAGTATAAGGTGGCAGATAAGCAGTATGATAAAAATAATTTCCTGATACACGATTATTTCTTTGCAAAGACGTTGGATAAAGTGCGTCCCGGTGGTGTGGTTGCTTTTATCACAAGCAAGGGAACCATGGACAAGGCAAGTCCGGAAGTCAGAAGATATCTTGCACAAAGAGCAGACCTGCTTGGTGCAGTCAGACTTCCGAACACCGCATTTAAGGCAAATGCAGGAACCGAGGTCACTTCGGATATTTTATTTTTCCAGAAGCGTGACCGCATGGTGGAGCGTGAGCCGGACTGGGTACATCTGGGAGAGGATGCAGATGGCATTGCAATGAACGCTTACTTTGCAGAGCGCCCGGAGCAGATCGTAGGAAAGATGGAAATGGTATCCGGTCCTTATGGCATGGAAAGCACCTGCAGGGCAGATGACAGCAGACCTTTTGCGGAGCAGTTAGCAAAAGCACTTGAAAATATTACAGGACAGATTGATACGATTGATCTGGATGAGGAGCTTGCGGATGACATGAGCAGGCAGAGTATTCCTGCTGATCCGTCCGTTAAAAATTTCAGCTATACCGTAGTTGAGAATGAAGTGTATTACCGTGAAAATTCTGTCATGAAGCCTGTGGAAGTATCAGACACCGCAAAAGAACGTATCAAGGGAATGGTGGCAATCCGTAACTGTACGCAGGAGCTGATTGATATGCAGCTTGAGGAATATTCCGATGCGGCAATCAAGGGAAAACAGGCGGAATTAAACACATTATACGATTCCTTCTCGAAAAAATATGGTCTGATCAATTCACAGACGAATAAGAGAGCCTTTAATCAGGACAGCAGTTACTGCCTGCTGTGTTCTTTGGAAAAACTTGATGATGAGGGCAATTTCAAAGGCAAGGCGGATATGTTCACGAAGCGTACCATTAAAAGGGCAGAGGTTGTCACAAGTGTGGATACCGCAAGTGAAGCGCTGGCAGTATCTTTAGCAGAGAAAGCCAAAATCGACCTTGATTATATGGGAGAGCTTACCGGAAAAGATAAAGATACACTTACTGAGGAGCTTCGTGGTGTCATTTTTCAGAACCCGCTTACCGATGTCTGGGAGACAGCAGACCAGTATCTAAGTGGCAATGTGCGTGAGAAACTTGCCATAGCAGCCACTTATGCGGAAAATCATCCGGAATATGCCACAAATGTACAGGCTCTTACGCAGATACAGCCGAGGGAGCTGGACGCATCGGAGATTGAGGTGCGTATCGGTGCCACATGGATTGATCCAAAGTATATCAATGATTTTATGCGTGATATTTTCCAGACACCGGAGCATTTATTCCGCAGAGATACGATTGGGGTGCAGTTTTCGGGTGTGACCGGAGAGTGGAACATTAAAGGGAAAAACGCTGATTTTGGAAATACGCTTGTCAACATGACCTATGGTACAAGCCGGGTAAATGCCTATAAGATACTGGAAGATTCCTTAAATCTGAAAGACACAAGAGTTTATGATACCATTGAGGAAGATGGAAAGGAAAAAAGAGTTCTTAATAAAAAGGAAACCATGATTGCAAGCCAGAAGCAGGAAGCGATAAGGGAAGCATTTAAGGACTGGGTATTCCGTGATCCGGAGCGCAGGCAGACACTTGTGGCAAAATATAATGAGCTTTTCAATTCCACCAGACCAAGAGAATATGACGGTTCGCATCTGAAATTTCCGGGCATGACACCGGATATTGAATTAAAGCCGCATCAGAAAAATGCGGTTGCCCATGTGCTGTATGGGGATAATACCCTGCTTGCACACTGCGTTGGTGCCGGAAAGACCTTTGAAATGACAGCGGCGGCAATGGAAAGCAAGCGTCTGGGACTATGCCAAAAGTCATTATTCGTGGTGCCGAACCACCTGACTGAACAATGGGCAAGTGATTTCTTACGGTTATATCCAGGAGCAAATATCCTTGCGGCAACGAAAAAGGATTTTGAACCCGCCAACCGTAAGAAATTTTGTTCCCGTATTGCAACAGGTGATTATGATGCCGTTATTATCGGGCATAGTCAGTTTGAAAAAATCCCGTTATCACAGGAAAGACAGGCAGCCACAATCGAAAAACAGATTGATGAGATTGAGCTTGCTATTGATCAGGCAAAAAGAGACAACGGGGAGCGTTATACCATTAAGCAGATGGAAAAATCGAGGAAAGCATTGCAGGTGCGGCTTGACAAGTTAAATGACCAGAGCCGTAAGGATAATGTCGTGACTTTTGAGCAGTTGGGTGTAGACAGGCTGTTTGTGGATGAGAGCCACAATTACAAGAACCTGTTCCTTTATACGAAAATGAGGAATGTGGCAGGCATCGCACAGACAGAAGCACAGAAGTCATCTGATATGTTTGCCAAGTGCCAGTATCTTGATGAAATCACAGGCGGCAAGGGTGTAACTTTTGCGACCGGAACGCCAATTTCCAACAGCATGACGGAGCTTTATACGAATATGCGTTATCTCCAGTATGGTACGCTTCAGAAGCTGGGACTGGGACATTTCGATGCGTGGGCGGCTTCTTTTGGGGAAACACAGACCGCCATAGAACTTGCACCGGAGGGAACCGGATACCGGGCAAAGACAAGATTTGCGAAGTTTTTCAATCTTCCGGAGCTGATTGCACTTTTCAAGGAGAGTGCGGACATTCAGACACCGGATATGTTAAAACTTCCTGTGCCGGAAGCAGAGTATGAAAATGTGGTATTAAAGCCGAGTGAATTTCAGAAAGAAATGGTGGCGTCTCTTGCGGAACGTGCTGAAGCAGTCCGGGACAGACAGGTGCAGCCTTACGAGGACAATATGCTAAAGATTACCAATGACGGAAGAAAGCTGGCACTTGACCAGAGGCTGCTCAATGATATGCTTCCAGATGAGGAAAATTCCAAAGCGGCAACCTGTGTGGAGAAAGCCTATGAGATATGGGAGAACACCAAAGAGCAGAAGTCAGCACAGTTGATTTTCTGTGATCTTTCTACACCGAAAGGCGATGGCACTTTCAATGTGTATGAGGATATAAAAAACAAGCTCATGGAAAAGGGAGTGCCGGAGCAGGAGATTGCATTTATCCATGATGCCAATACAGAACTTAGAAAAGCGGAGCTGTTTGCAAAAGTAAGAAGCGGACAGGTTCGTTTTTTATTAGGTTCCACAGCAAAAATGGGAGCAGGTACGAATGTGCAGGACAGATTGATTGCACTGCATCATCTGGATGTGCCTTGGCGTCCTTCTGATGTAGGACGGATTTTGCGGACATTCAAAATAAAAAAGAATGTGGAGGTAACAGACAATGGCAAAATCATTATTTGAGGAACTGGGCGGCAAATACGAAAGGCAAGGGGATTATTTGATACCGTGCTTAACTGTACCCGCCGAAGAAGAACAGGCAATAGGCATCTGGGGGCAACGGCATTTAGATTATCTAAAACAGTACCGTAAAGTTACATACACCAATCTTCTTACAAGCGGCAGGCTAAACGCCTACCTTGCCGACATCAACAGACAGGCACAGGAACGCTTTGAAAGGCTCATAGAGGGTATGAAACAGGCACAGGGCATAACGGAACAGCTAAAGGCAGAAAACGCCTTAGAATGGACAGGATGCCTCAATAACATAAGGGCTTGTGCGAGGGAGATTGTGGAAAAGGAAATTATTTTTGCATAAACAGATGATTAGTGGCAGGGGGAAATCCTGCCGCTTTTTCTGCTTTAGTTTGTCAGCTTGACAAATAAAGGGTTAAGGAATATAATTAGATTCAGTATTATACAAGGAGTTAATAAATATGCGGCAAGGTATTCTTAAATAAACTGTCAATTTGATAGTGGGAACAAAAAGTAGCAGTCCCGTTTCACTTTTAATATGGGGCTTAGTTTTTTGTACCCAGTTTAAGAATACTTTTATCATGTAATTTTATATGCCCGAAAACATATAAGTGTTTTGGGGCTATTGGAGTTATTTACCCAGTGATAGGAGTATTTATCACTGGGTATTTTTATGCCCTTTTTTGGGTGTTGATAGGAGGAAAATCACATGAAAATAATTAACTTAGGCATTCTGGCTCACGTTGACGCAGGAAAGACAACATTAACGGAAAGTTTATTGTATACCAGTGGTGCAATTGCAGAACTAGGGAGCGTAGATGAAGGCACAACAAGGACAGATACAATGAATTTGGAGCGTCAAAGGGGAATCACTATCCAGACAGCAGTGACATCTTTTCAGTGGGAGGATGTAAAAGTCAACATTATAGATACGCCAGGCCATATGGATTTTTTGGCGGAAGTATACCGTTCTTTATCCGTATTAGACGGAGCAGTATTATTAGTTTCTGCAAAGGATGGCATACAGGCACAGACCCGTATACTGTTTCATGCACTACAGATAATGAAGATTCCGACAATTTTTTTCATCAATAAAATTGACCAAGAGGGGATTGATTTGCCAATGGTATATCGGGA
>OLJA01001124.1_pt1 | contig 14641 bp, 8 predicted proteins | sample 1601401 | NCBI WGS metagenome assembly OLJA01 (sample SAMN01915217, study PRJEB22387) | human gut metagenome | isolation source: stool | host: Homo sapiens | place: USA | reverse complement strand
CTGACAAAAAATGCATTCGCCATCGCACCAACTCATTTGTGCGGTATTGCCTTAATAGCATCAGCTGTTCGCCAGCGTAATCACCATCCCCGCCGTTTTCGCGCCCACCACGTCGCCCCTGCAAGGCTCAAACGCAACCGTGCGCGTGCCGCTGCCCGCGTCCGTGAAGGACAGCTTGTAGGTCATCGTCCCGTCCGTTACGTCGTAGATGTAGCGGTTCACGCTGCCGTCAATGTACACGCGGATGCTCGTCGTGTTTGCCACGGTCAGCGTGAAGGTGATTTCCTCGTTCAGCGCCGCCGTCGTTTTGTCCGCGCTGATGGCGGAAATCGTCGGCGCGGCTTCTGCTGGTTCGCTCACGTCGCGCATCGGCGGATTCGTCGCGTCCACAAAAGACGCTGCCGGAGCGGTTGCCGCGATGGTGGTTTCCCCCTTCGTCACGCTGATTGTCCCCGCCGTCAAGCCGTTCGCCGTCGCCGTAATCTTCATTGCACCGGAAGCCCCGTCGTGCTTCACCACGCAAAGGCACTTGCCGCTGAACGCGGCGTGCGTGCTGCCGGAGAGCTTTTCCACATTCGCGCCGTGACCGTTGTCCGTGCCGATAATCGTTCCGCCCACGACCGTAAAGGCCACGCTGTTGTCAGCATTCGGGCAGAGCGTGGCGTTTTTGTCCAGTACGTCGCAGGTGATGTAGACCAAATCATCCGACGCGGTGCTGACCGCTGTCTTGTCGCTGGAAAGCGCCAGCTTCGCGGGCGCTCCCGCCGTGTACTGAATGTCCTGCGCAATCAGGTTGCCGGAAGCGTCGTAACCGTTCGCAACCAGCGTTCCCGCCGCATACGCCACCGTGTAGGCATACTGATTCTTCGTCCCGCGCTGCGAAAGCGCCTTCTTGCCCAGCGACACGCCGTTCAAGAATAACTCGACAGATGCGCAGTTGGAGTACAGCCATACGTCGATATTGCCGGATTCGTGCGTCCAGTGCGGAAGCATGTGAATCATCGGGCGGCTGTCCCACATGGACTGGTACATGAAGTAAATGTCCTTCGGGAAACCGCAAGTGTCTACGATGCCGAAATAGCTGCTCTTCGCCGGGTATTTGTTCCATTCGGTCGGTTCGCCGATGTAGTCAAAGCCCGTCCAGACGAAATGACCGCAGGAACGCTCGCTGCTTAAGTAGGCGTTCACCGTTTCTGCCGCCGTGTTGCCCCACGAAACCGCCTTGTTGTCGTAGGACGGATACGCCATGTTCTCGCTGTCCAACGCATATACGCCGCGGCTGGAAAGCGCCGAGGTCGTTTCGCTGCCGTAAATCGGGCGGTCGGTCTGGTAGGTCTGATTGTTGCCGTTGTAGTTGATGCCAACGACATCCACGATAGCCATCAGCGCAGATAGATTGCCGCCGGGGGCGTTGTTGCCCATCGTCGTCGGGCGGGTTGCGTCGAGGGCTTTCACGGCGCTGTTCACCGTCGTGCAGACGTTCACAATCTCGCTGGATGAATAGTCGCCGAGCGTCAGGTTCGTGCGCACTTCGTTGCCCAGTGACCACATGATGACCGCCGGGTTGTTCCAGTCGCGGCGAATCGTGCTGGTCACGACTTCGGCGTAGTGGTCGGCGAAATATCGCCCGAAATCCTTTTGCTTCTTGCTCTTCGTCCAGCAGTCGAATAGCTCTTCCACCAGCAAAACGCCCTTGCGCTGGCATACGTCGAGGTATTCCGCGCCGAACGGGTTGTGCGTCAGGCGAATCGCGTTGCAGCCCATGTTGGTCAGGATGTCCACCTGCCGTTCAATGGCGCTGCGGTTCTCCGCCGCGCCGATGCAGCCGCCGTCGTGGTGGACGCACACGCCTTTGAGCTTCGTGTGGATGCCGTTGAGATAGAAGCCCGTGTCCTTGTCGAATCGGATGCTTCGGTAGCCGTAGGTCACGCGCTTTGACCGCTGAACCCGATTGCCGACCTTCGCGCTGATTTGGGCTTCGTAGAGGTTCGCCGGGGAAGCCGTCAAAAGCGCAGTCGGCGCATTGCTGGGCAGGATGCTTTGCTGATAGCTTGCCGCCAGCCCCGACACGCCGCTTGCGCTGATGACGGTCGTCGGGGCGTAGGTGGTCAGCGCTTTGTACGCGGCGATTTCAGCGGATGAAAGGGCGGTTTCAATGGGGGAGGCAAGCGGTACATAGATATATACCTCGTTCGCATCGAGGAACGCCTTGAAGTCATCGACGGTCGTCGTGCCTTTTTCCGCGTAAGCGAAACCGATGGTGGTGCCGTTGCTTGTAGCAATGCCGCCTACGGTTTCACCGTTGATGGCAGCACTGAAATGCGTGCAGAGCACTCCTGCTGTATTGATTCTGGCGAACGTGCAAAAATAGCGGTCAACATTGTTTCCAGCCTTCGTCCAATTCATCGAAGATGTCAGCTTGAATTTGGCGACCCGCTGCACATACATCCCGCGCGCCAAATCCACCTCATCGCAGACCCAATGCTGCCCGTTTTCGTCCGTGTAGTTCCCGCCGGATGTGACCGGGATGCCCGGCAGCGCATTCGGTGTTTGCAGCGTCTGCGAATTGTTCGCGCCGTCCGACACCGTGACCACCACCGTTCCGCCGTCACCCGCGCTGATAATCGGCACGGGCGCAGTCGGGGTCGGCACGCCGTTCTGCGTGCTTTTGCCATACACATGCAGTGCGCCAAGCGGTTTTCCCGCCAGCGCGTTCTCGAACGTCAGCGGATTGCCCGATGCCGATACGCTTTTCCCGTTTTCCATCAAATCCCGCTGCTGCGCGTCGCTGATGTGCCATAATTTCGGGCTGCGGTATGCCACCGTCGCGCTGACGTTCTGCGTTTCACCTGCCGCAATCACCGCCGACGCATCCGCCGTGCCGACTTTCGCGCCGTCCGGGTCGTACAAATCCACCGTGAACGTCGCCGATGCTTCCGCACCCGTCTTGTTCACCGCGTCAAACGCGACAACCGTTTCGCCGTTGGTCAGGTCACTGTCCAGCTTCGGGGTCGTCACGCGAATGTTCTCCATGCGAATCTGGTCATCCAGCAGCGTCACCAGCTCCACCGGGCGAATCATTCCGCTGCCGGAGTACCAGCGCGAGGACGGCTGTTCATTGCGCACAAACACCGCAATCGTATTCACGCCGCTGACCATCTGTTCCGTCGCATCCACCGCGAACGGGTTGTAGCCGTAATAGTTCTTGTGTACCTGCTGCCCGCTGACGTACACCGTCGATTCCATGTACACGCCGTCAAAGCACAGCACATACCGCCGCCCGTTCTGCTTGTTCACGCTGACCGTCGTGCGATACCACGCGTCGCCGCCATCCAGATACCCGCCCTCATACGTCGCCGGACTGGACGAATTGAAGTCCAGCTCCACCGACCAGTCATGCGGCACGCTGACCGTCCGCCAGCTTGCGTCGTCAAACCCCGCTGCCGCTTCCGCCGTCGAGGAATACGCCGTGTTCGCCGTCGTGGAAATCAGGTTGAACTTCCACGAATTGAGCGGAACAGCGGATACAAGCTGGTCAGCGGTCGTGACGGGGATGCCGATTTCCTCCAGCGCGCGAAGACGCGCATCCAGCGACGAAAACTGCTCCTGCAGCGCCGCAAGCGAGTAAAAACCGGGAACATCCGCCACGCGGTCGGTGGAAGAGGGGAAAACGCAGCCCGTTGCGGCGAAAATGCAGTTCTGCACGTCGCCGCTGGTCAGGGTGACATAGATTTCGATGTCGCCGGGCTGGGCGTAGGCGGCGGGCGGCAGGGTGACGGACGCAATGCTGCCCTGCGCGCTGCCGCTAAGCGGGATGGTTGTGCCGGTGCGCAGGTGCTTGACCGTGCCGGAAACGGCGGTGTCGCCAAGGTCAACGGGATTTCCCGCGCGGAGAACCGTGACGGTGATTCGGTGCGCCCGGCGCGCATCGGTGATGAACAGCGCGGGGATATTCATGCGGCGCAGGGGACGGGTGAGGTCAGCGGTATAAGTGAGAGTAGTGGTAATGTCAGTCAATTTCGCTCCTCCTTGTGTGATGGGTACGGCGGCGCGGGCAGGTGCACCGCGAAATATAGGAACTTGCGTTCGCTATATGCGCATGATAGCACGGATGCCCGCAATTGGCAAGAAAATTTGATTTCATTTGAATTGGCTTGATTTCATTTGATTTCGCTTGATTTTGCTTGAGATGGGGGATAGAAAGCCGCACCCATCCGGCGCGATGGAGCTGTTCGCTTTTCCATTGCTCCTTCTGCGTGTTTATCCACATTCCTCCCGCCCTAATTTCGCCTCTCCCTCTTTCCTTTTCCCCCTCCCTATGGTATAATCATACTGGAATCCTATTTCCGAGGAGCAGAAGGCGTATGATGAAGGATCTGGTAGTCATCGGCGGCGGACACGCGGGGTGTGAAGCCGCCCTCGCAGGGGCGCGCATGGGGCTTGATACCCTCCTGCTGACGCTGAATATGGACGGCATCGCTCTCATGGCGTGCAATCCCGTTATCGGCGGCAGCGCAAAGGGGCATCTTGTGCGTGAACTGGACGCAATGGGCGGCGAAATGGGGCGCGCCATCGACGATACGTTCCTGCAAAGCCGAATGCTCAATATGTCCAAAGGCCCGGCGGTTCATGCCCTGCGCGCACAGGCGGACAAGCAGCAGTACCAGAACCGGATGCGTACCGCGCTGATGACGCAGGACAACCTGACCGTCCGGCAGGGGGAAGTCGCCGCGATTGACGTCGAGAACGGGCATGTCACCGGCGTAACGACAACAACGGGGCAGCATATCTCCTGCAAGGTCGCGGTGGTCGCGTGCGGCGTGTATCTCCGCAGCCAGATTATCATCGGGGAGAGCATTACGCCGGGAGGGCCGCAGGGGCTGATGAGCGCGCCGAACCTCAGCGGCAGCTTGACGCGCATCGGCTTTCCGCTCCGGCGGTTCAAGACGGGGACGCCCGCGCGCATCGACGTGCGGACGATTGATTTCGACGAAATGACGCCGCAGCCCGGTGACGAGCCAGTGACGCCGTTCTCGTTTATGACCGACCGCGCGCTGCACAATACCTACGCATGCTATTTGACATGGACGACGCCGGAGACGCACGACATTATCCGCCGAAATCTCCACCGCGCGCCGCTGTATTCCGGCAAAATCCACGGCATCGGGCCGCGCTACTGCCCGTCGATTGAGGATAAAATCGTCAAGTTCGCCGACAAGGAGCGCCATCAGGTATTCTTGGAGCCGGAAGGAATGCAAAGCCGCGAATGGTATGTGCAGGGCATGTCCACATCGCTGCCGGAGGATGTGCAGTGGGAGATGTACCGCTCCGTGCCGGGCTTGCGTCGGTGCGAGCTGACGCGGCTGGCGTATGCGATTGAGTATGACTGCATCGACAGCCGGCAATTGCGCCCGACACTGGAAAGTCTTGATGTGCGCGGACTGTTCTTCGCGGGGCAGATTAACGGCACATCCGGGTACGAGGAAGCCGCCGCGCAGGGCTTGCTGGCGGGCATGAATGCCGCTTTGACGGCGCAGGGCAAGCCGCCGATTGTGCTCACGCGCGACCAGGCGTACATCGGCGTGCTGACCGACGACCTGACGACGAAAGGCACGGACGAGCCGTACCGCATGATGACGAGCCGCGCCGAGCACCGCTTATCTCTGCGGCAGGACAATGCGGATTTGCGCCTGACGCGCATCGCCTACGAGGCTGGTCTGGCGACGCGGGAGCGCATGGAGCGCACGGAACGCAAGGCATCGGAAACCGCGCAGCTGCTGGGCGAACTCCGCAAGGCGAAGTACACGCCCGGCATCACGCTGAACGACTGGCTGGAGAAGCATCATCAGCCGGAAGCACAGAATGGGCTAAGTGCAGTGGAACTGCTGAAGCGCCCGGAAATCACGCTGTCAGCGCTGGCGGAGCTTTCGCCGGAGATTAGGCAATTTGGCAAGCCCGCGCAGGAGCAGGCGGAAATCTCGGTGAAGTATGAGGGCTATTTGGAGCGACAGGAGACGCTGATTCGCCACGCGCGGCAGATGGAAGAGACGCTTCTGCCGGAGGATTTGCCGTATGAGGAAGTGACCGGGCTTCGGATTGAAGCGCGGCAGAAGCTGATGAAGCAGCGTCCGCGGTCGCTTGCGGCGGCGAGCCGGATTCCGGGGGTGTCGCCCGCGGATGTGGCGGTGCTGATGGTGTTCTTGGAGAAGCATAAGGGCAATGCTTGAATGCCTTTGGGCGGGCGGCATTGCTGGATGCTTATTTGCAGCTGAATTTTCTTGTTGCAGGGGATTTCGCCTCTGCGGAGGCGACAAGGGGGCAATGGAAACAGACGAAGTCTGCGGTCGCCCCCTTGCCCCCTTCGGGTCGCCACTAACGAAGTTGATTTTTTTTTGAATCATCAATAAAAGTATTAACTTTCCGTTCATCAGGAGATTTTCGCCATGCAATACTGCACCTTGGAAAAAGAGGGCTTTCTGGGGACATTCTACGAGCGCGAAACGCCGTCGGAGAAGGCCGTCATCCTCGTTGGAGGAAGCGGCGAGGGGCGCACCGTCAAGGTTTTGCTGCCTTACGCGCGGAAAATCGGCATGAGCAGGCTGTCCCTCGGCGCGGCGTGTACGCTGCTGTGCGCGAATGGGAAAATCGTCCAAAGCGACGCAGCGTCTGCTGGCGAAAATGATGACGATGGAAGCAAAATACCCAAAGGACTACAACCGTGCCTATGCGGACAGTTGGACGAAGCTGGTTGATTTTTTCCAAACAAACATGGTGAGGAGGTGTCTGCTCTGCCAAAGGAATTGCGCAGCGCGGTTTCGCGCGGGATTCTGGCACTTTTGATGGCGTCGGGACTCATCCTGACGCTTTTGTGCGTCACGGGCGAATCGTCGCTCTGGGCGCTTGCGCTGGGGACAAGCCTGCCGGTGATTGCGCTGCTGTCCATCCTGCGGACGCGCCCCCGCGGAAAAGTGCTCGCGGCGGGCATCACCGCAGCGGGCGTGATTGTATGGCTGATTGCAGGCGGCGCGGCGGACGCGGTTGAGGTCGTTCGGGCACTGCTGCTGCATTTTTCGGGGCTGACGGCGGCGCTTCCGCTTGTCGCACGACCTTTTGCGGCGATTCTCGGCGTAACTTGCGGTTTCATCGGCTATGGGCTGACCAGCCGCCGCGTGGGCGCATATCCGGCACTGGCGACGGTGCTGCTGATGGCGCTGCTGCTCTGGCTGGGCAATCGCCCGGACGCGCTGTGGGGCTTGCTGCCCGCCATCATCCCGTGCGTTGCGCTGCTGATGGTGTCCGGGTACGACGAAATTTCCGTCACGCGCGTGCTGCCGCTGACGCTTGTTGTCGTTCTGCTGAGCTTCACAGGCGTTGCCATCGGCGGCATCACCGTTCAGCCAATGAAGGAAGCAGCGGATGCCCTGCGCCAGAAAATTTATGACTACCTTTTCTTCACCAGCGCGCGCGACGTGTTTTCCATTGCCTCACAGGGGTACTATCCTCAAGGGCCGACGCAGCTTGGCGGCGCGGCGACCCCCAGCGAACGCCCCGTTCTCCGTATGAGCGGCAGCGGACGAATTTACCTGCGTGCCGTAACCAAAAGTTCATACACAGGCAGCATGTGGATTGACGAAACAGGCGGGCGGCGCTACCTTTGGAGCAGCCCGCTCTGGCAGAATCTGCGCTCCCAGACATTCGACCTGACGCTGCCGAACGAGACACTCGCGGCGAATCTGCCAACAAAGACCGTCACCGTCACCATGCTGTCGGACAGCGCGAGCAGCCTGTTTGTGCCGCAGCGCATCCGCGAATTGTCCGTGGGCAGCGGCATCGTGCCGTATTTCAACGCGGGCAGCGAGATTTTCGCGACGCGGAATTTAACCTCCGGCGACACATGGACAGCAACATATGTTGATTTGACCGCCGGGCAGAGCGGCTTGGCGGAGCTGATTGATGCGGGCGCACAGCTGACCGACGCCCAGTACGAGGACATCCGCAAGCTGTACACCGGGCTGCCCGGTCACCTCGAACAGCGCCTGTTCGACTTCGCGCGCAATGCCGCCGGAAGCGCCGATTCACCCTACGAAATGGCGCGCAGCATCCAGTCGTATTTGCAGGCGTACTGCCGCTATTCGCTGGATATTCCCGAACAGGCGTCCAACCTCGATTTCGTATCGACTTTCCTGCTGATGACGCGCGAAGGCTACTGCACGCACTTCGCGTCCGCCATGACGGTGCTGTGCCGCATGGTCGGGCTGCCCGCGCGGTATGTGGAAGGCTTCGTGGCGGATGTGGACGCATCAGGGCAGACGGTCGTGACCGGCACGAGCGCCCACGCGTGGACGGAAATCTACTTTCGAGGCGTAGGCTGGGTGACGTTCGACGCGACGCCGTGGACATCCACGCAGAATGCCTCGTCCGCGCCCAACCAGCCGGATGATCTGCCGACGCCATCGGTTTCGCCGTCTCCCTCGCCCTCCCCGTCGCCATCGCCAACACCCTCGCCTTCGCCGGAGATGGACGACTCATCGGCTTCACACGAACCGACCAGCACGCCATCCCCCGCACCGTCGCCCTCGCCGGAAGCGAATCTGCCGACGAATACCCCTGAACCCGCACCGGCGCCGCCGGACAATCCACCGCCGGACGTGCCGTGGCTGCTGCTGATTCTGCTTGCGCTGATGGCGGCGGCTGGCGGGCGCATTTGGTGGACATTGCTGACCACGCGCGACAAGCAGGCGAAGGATGAAAGCACACGCTGCATGGTGTGGATGCAGGCGACGCACGATGCCCTGCGGATGGCAGGCTTGCGGCGCGGACGCAGCGAAACACCGCAGCAGTTCTTCCAGCGCGCGGACGAAGCCGTTCACGCGCAGGGCACACTGGCCGTCGTCGGGGAAATTGAGACGCTGGCGTTCTATGCCCGCGCGGACTTGCTGCCCAGCGACGCGCAGGCGCTTCAGCAGGCGTATCAGACGCTCTGGCAGGGCATGAAGCCGCTCCGCAAAGTGCGGCTGACGCTCTACCGGGCAGTTGTGCCGATGAAAATGCGCAACTTTACACAAAGCTAATACCAAAAACAGGGCTGCCTCGAGCGTGAAGCAGTCCTGTTTGTATTTATACTATTTCCAGATAAAAATGCACCAAGATGCGCCGCGAATTTTTCATTCTGGCTAACGTGAATGAAACGCAGCGTAGCAGCGCTACGCTAAGTGGAATGAGCGGACGCCAGAAAGGAAAAGGCGCAAGCAGATGGTGCAGTTGAATCTGGAAATAGTATTATTGTTACAGAAGGAACTTGCGCCTCCAGGCGCGTTTGGGACAGCGCTGCTTTTGGCGTTTTTTGCGAATTTTCCCCTTGTTAGACCTTGACGAATGTGGTATAATAGCGTGTGGCGGGAATGAGCCGCCAGACCCTGAGGAATAGGAGAAAAACAGCTATGGTTAAGGTCAACATTATTTCGGGTTTTCTGGGCGCGGGCAAAACGACGCTCATCAAAAAGCTGCTGACGGGCAGCGTTGCGAAGGAAAAAATCATCCTGCTGGAAAATGAATATGGCGAAGTCGGCGTGGACGGCAGCTTTATGAAGGATTCGGGCATCATCGTCGATGAACTCAATTCCGGCTGCATCTGCTGCACGCTGGTGGGCGACTTCCAGAAGGCGGTCGATGATCTGATTGCGAAGTATCATCCTGACCGCCTGCTGATTGAGCCGTCCGGCGTGGGCAAGCTGAGCGAAATCCTCGCCGCCGTCGAGCGCGCGAAGGAACGCCACAGCGACCTCGTTGTGACCGGCTGCGCGACCGTTGTGGACGCGGGCAAGTGCCGCATGTATATGAAGAACTTCGGCGAGTTCTTCCTCGACCAGATTAAGACGAGCGCGACGGTGATTTTCAGCCGCACGCAGCTGCTGTCCGCGGAGCGCATCGAGAAGAGCCGCGCGCTGGTGGAAGAACAGCATCCGGGCGTCCGCATCGTGACGACGCCGTGGGATGACCTGTCCGCTGATACGCTGCTGGAAGTCATTGAATCCGGCAAGCCGATGGAAATCCACCTCGATGACGACGATGATGACGACGACGAGGACGAACACGAGCATCATCATCACCACCACGACCATGATGACCATGACCACGAGGACGGCGTGTGCCCGTGCTGCGGCGGTCACCATGACGACGATGATGATGACGACCACGACCATGAGCATCATCACCATCATGATCACGATGACCATGACGAGGATGAGCACGAACATCATCATCACGACCACGAGGACGGCGAAACTTGCTCCTGCGGACATCATCACCATCATCATCACGGGCATGACGCGGACGAAGTGTTCGTGTCTGTCGGCGTAGAAACTGCGAACCGTTACGAGCAGGACGAGGTCAAGGCGATGCTGGACAAGCTGTCCGACGAAGAAGAGTACGGCACGGTGCTGCGCGCCAAGGGCGTGCTGCAGAACGCGGCGGGCGACTGGTTCCAGTTTGACTATGTGCCGGGCGAGAGCCAGTTCCGTCCGGGTACGCCGGATTACACCGGCCGCCTGTGCGTCATCGGTGCGCACATCGACGAAAAAGCACTGCGGGAGCTGTTCAAGGCATGAGCGAACAGGAATTTACACCAGTCTACCTGATTACCGGCTTCCTCGAAAGCGGCAAAACCCAGCTCATCAACTCCATGCTGACAGACGATAACTTCTCGCGCGGACAGAAGACGCTGGTCATCTGCTGCGAAGAGGGCGTTGAGGAATACGAAACGGCGAAGAACACGACCGTTGTCGTCCTCGACGAAGCAGACGAGATGAACACGAAGAAGATGGAAGCGCTGGACAAGGAGTATCAGCCGGAGCGCGTCATCATCGAGTACAACAGCATCTGGACGATTGAACGGCTGGGCAGCTGTATGCTGCCGCGCAAGTGGGAAGTCGTGCAGATTATCACGACGGTGGACGCAAACACCTTCGACAACTACTTCACCAACATGCGCCAGATGCTGACCGACCCGATGAAGGTCGCTGACCTGATTCTGGTCAACCGCTGCCAGCCCGGCGCAAACAAGAGCCCGTGGCGTCGCCAGCTCAAAGCGGTCAACCCGAAGACGAACATCATTTTCGAGAACACCGACGGCACGAGCGAAGACGGCGTGGCGGACGAAGACCTTCCCTACGACATGAAGTCCGCTGTCATCGAAATCAAGGACGAGGACATTCCGACCTTCTATCTGGATTCGCTTGACCATGCCGACCGCTACGACCGCAAGACTGTGCGCTTGGTGGGGCAGGCTTTCGCTGACCGCTCGCTGCCCAAGGGCTATTACATGTTCGGGCGGATGGCGATGACGTGCTGCGCGAACGACATTCAGCCCATCGGCTGGATTACGCAAGGCATCCAGAAGCCCAGCACGAAGACATATTTCCGCCTGACCGCGCAGTGCAAGGCAGTGGACGCGCAGGGCGAAAAGATGCTGATGCTGCAGGAAGCCCGTGCGGAGATTGTCCCCCCGCCGGAGGAAGAATACCTGAATTTCAACGCATAAGGTGCTGATTCATCCCCCCGATTGCTGCAAGGCAGTCGGGGGATTTGTTTTTCATGTTGGCTCACGCCGATACATGTGCCGAACTGATATTTTCGGGAAATTTTCGCATGTACTTTTTATGTCAATATCTTGACAATAAGAACATCATGTGGTATTGTATCAGTGGAACAATTGATAGAAAGTGGAGGTGATACCGTTGGCGCACGTCCCGTCACGCTATACTATACGGGAGGTATTGATTGTGAAACGTTTTATCTGTGTCTGTTTGTTCTTTTTGTTGATTCTTACTGCAGCATTCGCTGACGATACACCTACACTTCGTATTTGGGGAGCATATTACGACGAATCCATCCAATCATACGCATCTGCTGGTCACAATATTGACTTCCGTTACAGTTCATTTGTTGATATTGCAGCTGCTATTGCATCAAAAAATCCAGACGTTGATGTTTTCATCTTTGAAACTTACTCTGGTCTTGATCAAATAAAGAAGTTAAACTACTATTTGCCCTTGCCAGAAGATTCAACATTTCAAGAACATCTTAATAATTTATATCCTGCCTTTCAGCTTCCTTTGCTGGATGATAACCATATCATTGGCTGGTATGCTGATGCACAGCCTTTAGGATGGCGAGTATTATCTCCCCATGTACTGGATGACGCAGGAGTCAGCGCGCCGCACACATTTGAGGAATTATTAGATGCCTGCAATGCACTGATTGACGACGGTATTTTAGGCAGGGACTATTTGCTAATCTCCGAATATCCGTACACGCCATCCGGCATGTTGTCATTCTTTATAGAACAGTTTATCATTGCTTCAGAGCGTGTTGATGGGCAGGTGAATTTCTTACGCCCAGAGTTTTCCCGAATGACGGCAAAAATCAAGGAAATTGTTCCGGAAAACATAAAAGAAAATCGTCTCGCCGACTATGAATTGTTTACAACGACGATGGTTTCTTTCACTCCCGCCACAGATATGGAGTTGATTCCTTCCGTCCTTGACGATGCACCTTCGAGCCTATACTATATTGCAGACATCGCCATCATCAACCCCTATTCCAACAACATTGATGGTGCTATCGACCTGATGCGCTATTTGGCAGCTTGGAAGTCCGATATTGCCTACCTCTGGGATTCGTCGCTCAGCAAGCCCATTATTCGCCCGGACTATGACGAAAAGGTTGCACAATATCAAGCCGAAATCGCCCGCTTGGAAGCAAAGGAGAACCGCACCACGCAGGATGAAGACGACCTTGACCGCGCTCGCCGGAGTTTAGCCTACATCACCGAACACCCCTATTCCGTCTCCCCGGAGGACATTGCCTACTATCAAAGCCTCGTCCAGTATGCCTACATCCCCGGCGACTCCCCCGTCACCTTCGACGATGCCCTCAAGACGCTCATGCAGCGCTACCTGAACGGCGCGTTTGACGCGGAGGGGTTCGCCCGCGCGTGTCAGGAGCATGTCAACACGGTGTATCTCGAAATGGGGCTGACACCGATGTATGTGCCGAACTAATTCCACTTGTAAATTTTCCCGCGTTCGCTTGACAAATCAACGGCATCGTCCTATCATGGAGATAGGCGCAAAGCCAACGAAGGAGGTTTGATTTTTCATGACAAATCAGGAGAAATACGCCCAGCAGATGCAGGACGCGGGCGTTTGCGATGCGCGCGGGGCGGCGCTCTGCGCCACGGTGAAGGAGCTGCCGGACGGGAGCTTCGGCATGGTGCTGCTCGGCGTGAAGGGCAATGACCTGCTCATCTACGACACGAACATGAAGTCCGAGCCGCTCAAATTGATGTATACCATCCCGCTCAAAGGCGTGACCGACTTCAGCACCACCAGCCTGATGGGCGAAATTCTCAAGGGCTACACGTTCCGCTTTACGTCAGATGGATTTACCTATTCGTTCAAGAACTGCCGCCGTCAAGCGTTCCTTGACGTGCTTCAGCAGGAAATCAACAAATAACATCAAGGGCTGCGCCGGAAAAGTCGGTGCAGCCCTTGCATTTTGCGTTCTTTTTCTGATATAATAGACATATCAAGCATTATGATCACAGGAGGACGCTATGATTTCCATTCTGCCCGAAAGCAACTATGCCGCCATCATGACCGAGACGGTTGAGCCGTATCTGGATTCGCGCCGTCAGGAGATGGACATGCCGCTCTCCACGGGCGGAACGCTGCACGCAGAGGTTTACGAGCAGCCGGATGCGACCTGCGCCGTCGTCATCCTGCACGGCTACACGGAATCCGCCGAGAAATTCCGCGAAATGACGTGGTATTTTCTGAACGAGAAGTTCAACGTCTACGCCATCGACCACCGCGGTCACGGCAAATCCGTCCGCAAAATTTCTGACACCTCCATCACGCACGTCGATGCGTTTTCGGATTATCTGCGCGATTTGGAGGAATTCATGTCGGGTGTCGTCCTGCCGCGGACGGAGCATCTGCCGCGCGTGCTGTATGCGCACTCGATGGGCGGCGCGATTGGCGGCATGACGCTGATGAATCACCCGGAGTATTTCGCGCGGGCGGTGCTGACTGCGCCGATGATTGCGCCGTCGAGTGCGCCGCTGCCACACTGGGCGGGCAAACTCGCGGCGGACTTCATGTGCGCCATCGGCAAACGGGAAGACCGCGCGTTCATCGGCAAGCCGTTCAGCCCGGAGAACGAGCCGTTCGAGACATCCTGCGCCACCAGCCGCGTCCGCTTTGACTACTACGAGCGCAAGCGCATCGACAATGCACACTTGCAGAATTGTTCGCCCACTTATGGCTGGGTACAAGAAGCGATTGGCGTGACGAAAGTGCTGCTTGACCCAGCGAAGGACAAGCGGATTACCACGCCGCTGCTGCTCTGCCAAGCGTCACTGGACAAGACAGTCTGTCTGCCGGAGCAGAAACAATTCGTCGCGCAAGTCCCCGGCGCGAAACTTTCCGTTTATCCCGCGAAGCACGAAATCTACATGTCCACGAACGATGTGATGGAGAAGTATGTGCCGGAAGTGATTGGGTTCTTACGGGGGTGAGGGAGACGCCAGAGGCTCTGCCTCTGGACTCCGGCAGGGGCGCTGCCCCTGCACCCTGCAAGG
>OLJA01001114.1_pt1 | contig 14714 bp, 9 predicted proteins | sample 1601401 | NCBI WGS metagenome assembly OLJA01 (sample SAMN01915217, study PRJEB22387) | human gut metagenome | isolation source: stool | host: Homo sapiens | place: USA | reverse complement strand
TATCTTTTCGGTGTTGCAGTTATTATATGGATGTGCGTTATCTTCTGGTTTTCGGCACAGCCGGCGGTGAAGTCCGCGCAGATGAGTCTGACATTTGGGAGAAAGATATGCAGCATTTTTGTACCGGGGTATTCAAAATTAAGTGAAAAAAAACAATATACTATGGCAGAAAATATTGAATTTCCTGTAAGAAAATCAGCCCATGCGTCAGAATATGCATTACTTGCAATGTTGTGTTGTGGTTTATTTATGATTGAAAATAAAAACAAAAAGTCAAGCAAATATTTTGTGTTTTCGTGGATGATAGCAGTGTTGTATGCGTGTACTGATGAGTATCACCAACTTTTTGTGCCGGGAAGAAGCGGGCAGCTTAGAGATGTAATGATAGATGCGGTTGGGGCAGCAGTTGGTGCATTGTTTATAAAATTCGTGATATATCGTTTTAGAATAATCCGTAAAAAATAACATTTGTTTTGCAAAAATTTAAAAATAATGCTGTCAGTATAGGAAATAAAAAATAAAGTTGATATAATAAGAAATGAGGTGTTCTTAAATGCAAAAATTTAGCAATTTTGTATGTACTGAACATATAACAGATACTTATCAGGTTTTAAATACGAATAAAAATATAAAAATCTGATATGAGACAAATTATATTAAAAACGGAGGAGAGCATATGAACAGGAAAAAAAGAAGAAAGCTGACGGCCTACCTGCTCGCACTTGTTATGATTTTTAGCTACTTTGGACAGAGCACAGGCATGGCAGCAGATTATCAGGCGGAGAGTAAAAGTGCGGCAGCACAGAGCGGGGAAAGTGAAATTGCAACGGGTGATGCAGTAACAACTGCAACAGCGGCAACGATTGAGCCGACGATAACACCAACGGAGACCCCGGCTGCAGAACCGATTGCAACTCCGCTAGTCACACCATATCCGGTACAGGACAGTGACACAACGGATTTTGAGATTGGTGCACAAAACGCCAAATGCAAACTGACAGGTGTTTATTTTGCGAACAAAAAGGATTATCCTGATGCAGAAACGCAGGTCAGGAGCAAAAGTAAAAACAGGTTTTCAATAGGCGGAAAGTCTGTATGGGATTTGGGCTGGATAGCTGTCGAGCCTGATGACGGTATGACTGTTGAAAGTATCATGGACAGCAAAGGTACGGCAGTTGGGACAACGACCTGGGGAGAAGCTAAAAAGCTTATAAGTGCAAGCGGTATGGAAGTCTCAGAGAAAGCATATGCCGCAATGGATGGAAAGTCTGATGATACGATGGTTATATATATGGATAGAAATACATATAATCAGTACATTTTTTACAATAATATAATCATCAGGTTAAAAAATAGTGATGGAAATACAGAAAATGTTGAGATAAAAGTTCAGGATTCTCATTACTGGATAAATAAAACTCTGTCGTTAGGAGAGAAGATTAAGCCGTTAAGTCTGTCGGAAGTAAAAAAACTTTATGATGGCAGAGCGGTTTCAAAAGATGAATTTAATATCAGAAAGAGTACGATTAACGGAAGTCCGGAGGACTGTCTTATAGAGAGCAGTGATGGCAGTGATGGCAGTGATGAATATATTGCGAACAGGGTCGGAATGGCGATGGTCGATTATACTGATAAAAAGACTGGAATGTCATTTGAGGTTGATATAAATATCAAATTGCCTGACAATGCTGTTAAGACAGACGATATTATTTTTGATGATGCCTCAAGGGTTGAATTGTACGGTGCACAGAGTGGTTCTTATATGATATATCATAAATCGGTTTTAAATCGTTTTTCGCAAGGTATATATTCGTTTTAATAAGAGGATATTTATTGTGAAGCGAGAACATAATATAGGCATCACGCCTGTTTCGTGCATACAGGTCCTTGCAGTGTCCGTAGTACAGAAGATGCCTTGTCTCATCAATGCTTAGTGGAAATGAAAAGGCAAGAAGAAGCAATAAATCTCTTGATGGCTTCTTTTTTGTGCCGTTAAAAATCTGGTAACCGTAGACCGGGTCAATGCCTGCATTTGCAAAAGTTTGATTACATTTAATTCTGTATATTTCATTTGTTTATTCTCCACGGTAATTGGTACTGGTGGTAAGTATGTAGGATTTTGCTTTTATTGCAGGGATTTATGCTCGCGTTCCAGTTCAATGAAAAGTCTTTTTACACTCCATTTTGAACTTGTATTTGTAAGCACAGCCTTATAATCGACGGAAATCTTTGCCTGACGCAGCTTAAAAAGAATTTTGTCAAATTTTTTATCGGGAACATCACAAAAAATAATAAGACTTTCTTTAAAAAATGCAGAATCGCCTGATAAAGTTAAATCAGCGATATTTTCCTTTTTTGATAAATTTGTTGAAGCAAGCCTTTCAAGTGTTTCGTTAAAAAAAGCAGGAGAGACTGTTTCGACATGAACATTCATTGGAGAAACAAGTCTGCTTATGCTTTTGGGGTCGCTAATATTTATAAGAAGTAATTTTGCCATCTTCTTAAATCCTTTCATTATAAAAATCGTATTAGAAGGGTACAAGTCCATTTTCCTATTTGCTATACGGTACTTCTAATACTATACTTTTTTGAAAAACTTGTAAATGACTTTTTTTAACATTATCAGGCGAATGGCAGAGCAGAACATAAATATCCGCTTAAATTTTTATATCATAATATCAATGCACTTATTGCACCAAACACTCCGGCAGAAGCAAGTCCCATAATGACACCTGCAAGCATAACACCGAGCATAACAGCGATGACACTAGACTTAAAATCCATATCGAGAAAACTTGCGGCGAGAGTCCCCGTCCATGCCCCCGTGCCCGGAAGTGGAATACCAACAAAAAGCAATAGTGCTATAAAAAGTCCCTTACCTGCCGTTTCCTGAAGTTTTTTGCCGCCCTTATCTCCTTTTTCGATACAAAAAGTAAAGAAACCACCGATAACCGGCTTGTCAGCCCCCCACTCAAGAACTTTCCTTGCAAAAAGAAAAATAACAGGGACAGGAAGCATATTTCCAATAATAGCTATAATGTAAGACGGAACAAGGGGAAGTCCCTGTGCAACTGCATATGGAATAGCTCCTCTGAGTTCAATAAGTGGAAACATCGAAATAAAAAAAACAATAATAAAGTGCATCAAAAAATCCTTTCCTATATAAATGTTATATATGTTTATTTTCGATTTTTGTAAAATATATACTGTAAGATATGTCGCATATAAATAAAGTATGTTTTTGTAAGACATACTTTATTTAGATATTGTTATATGCCTTTAACTTATATGTATATTACGAAAACCGATTATGTTATATATGCAGATAGTAATTGATTTATGACTTAAAAAGAATAAACCCACAAAACATTACTGTTCATCACATAGTAAAATCGACAGTAAAAAACTGCATTATAACATAGTAATAATAATAGCAAGTGACATAGGTGTCAAGTTATTGGAGCAAATTCTAGCGGATATTCGTGGTACGCTATACCCGTTTTCTCACAACACTATTAACGGCAATCACAGTATATCAGAAAAAACTTCCCTGACAATAAAAAATCACATATTGACAAACATCTAAACCAGAGGAGTATGTCAAAGAGGTTATCAAAAGATTGACTGCGGCTTGCTTATAGGAGCTGTTAATGTATAATAGAAAAATATATAAAATAAAAGGCACAGTATATACCGTGCCTTTTAGTCAATCAGTTTGTTCTCTACGCAAAATAGAAGTGGGAAACTTTCTTGATAGTGTTAAATTGCAATCTAAAGCCTATAAAACTTTTGATAAGAACTCTTTGAGTCGTGCATTTTGTGGATTTCCGAAAAGTTCATTAGGTTCATTTTCTTCAGTTATGACACCATCATTAAAGAACATTACCCTGTTTGCGACTTCTCTTGCAAATCCCATCTCATGTGTAACGATAACCATTGTCATGCCGTCTTTGGCAAGTTCTTTGATAAGTTCAAGTACCTCGCCGACCATTTCAGGGTCAAGTGCCGATGTAGGTTCATCAAAAAGCATTACATCGGGGTTCATCGCAAGTGCACGCACGATTGCGATACGCTGCTTCTGACCTCCTGACAAAGTAGAAGGATAAGCATTTTCTTTATCTTCAAGTCCTATTCTTCCTAGAAGTTCTCTTGCTTTTGCAGCAGCTTCATCTTTTGTCATTTTATTTCTCTTGACAGGTGCGAGCATTATATTTTCAAGAACTGTCATGTTTTCAAAGAGGTTGAACTGCTGGAATACCATACCGATTTTTTCCCTTATCGTGTTTATATCGACTGAATCATCAGTTATATCGGTTCCTTCAAATAATATATGTCCGTCAGTCGTATCTTCAAGAAGATTTAAGGAACGAAGAAATGTTGATTTACCGCAGCCTGACGGACCAATGATGGCAACGACATCACCTTTATTTATTGTTGTTGATATTCCTTTTAAAACTTCATGTTTACCAAATGATTTATAAAGTTTATCTACTTCTATCAATGGAGTTGTATCAGTATTTATATTAGTGTCGTTCATTTGCTCTAAGTCTCCTTTCAAGTGCATTTGCAACAGATGTGAGTGCAATAACGATTACGAGATAGATTATCGCAACAGTGATGAGTGGCAGGAACGCATCGTATGTATTGCTTCGGATAATGTCACCGGCTTTAGTGAGGTCTACGATGGCGATATAACCACTTATCGAAGTTTCTTTTATAAGGCTTATAAACTCGTTGCACAGTGCAGGAAGTGCATTTTTAAATGCCTGTGGAAGTACGATAGAAGTCATTGTCTGTCTGTAGTTAAGACCAAGGCTTCGACCAGCTTCAAACTGTCCCTTGTCTATTGAATTTATACCCGAACGGATTACTTCAGCAACATATGCTGCTGAGTTAAGACCAAATGCTATAATGGCAACAAGTATCTTTGAATTGACTGATACAAGTATTATATAGTAGAAGATCAAAAGCTGTACCATTGCAGGAGTTCCACGGACAACTGTAAGATATATCTTACATATAAGGTTTGGGATAGGGAGTGTACCGTTGTTGTCATGTGTTGTCCTTATAAGTGCAATGATGGCACCGAGTATGATTCCCATGAGAACGGCAAAAATCGTGATAACGATTGTGTTTGAAAAACCTTTTATAAGATAATTATATCTGTGGTCGGAAACAAAGTTGTCATGTATTCTCTGTGATAAAGACTGTGCTTTAATTGCTGCATTGTAATCTTTAACGATTATTACCTGTTTTGCAGTCGTGTAGGAGTCAGTGAAATCAACATTTTTAAGACGGTCTTTGGTTACGGTCATTCCGGCACAGCCGACATCGACTTTGCCTGATGTAACGGCAGCTATGATTGAGTCAAATTCCATGTCCTCTATTTCGAGTTTCATATCAAGCTCATCACAGACTGCCTGCATCATATCCATGTCAAGACCTGTTATCTTATTGCTGTCATAATATTCGTAAGGCTTGAAAGAAGCGTTCGTTCCGACTTTCAATGTACCATTCTTACCTGAGACATTTTTCTTTTTATAAGGAAACTTTCCTTTTTCTTCGTCTTTGCCGGTATAGTTTTTCTTTATATCTGCGAGAGTGCCATCGTCTTTAAGCTTCTTTAAGGCATCATTTATTTTGCTTTTTAAGTCAGTATTTGACTTATCAATACAGATAGCATAGTCCTCAACGGCAAATTCTTCTTTTAGAATTTTAAGTTCAGAGTTTTTTTCAGTATATGCAAGCGATGGCTGTTCATCAAGGATAACACAGTTTATCTTGTCATCTTTGAGTGCCTGGATGGCATCAGTACCTTTGTTGTAACGCTCGACAACGGTGCCCTTCTTGTCACCCTCGTAATCAGATGCATATATGTCACCTGTTGTACCGATTTGAACACCGATTTTCTTTCCTGTTAAGTCATCAACACAGGTGACAGCATTCTTTTCGGCTTTTTTGATTTTTTGTTCATTGGAATAGTTTTTATAACATATTCCGGCGATGATAATGGCAACGCAGACAAGTGCGAATACCACATAGCTGATTAGATTTTTTTTCTTTCTGGTCATCATCGTATTCCTTTCGTTTTTGTAAATTTTAGTTTTTTGTCGGAAGATATGTCGTGGCGCTTGAACCAATATAACAGATAGTACCGTAGGCACGCTCTCGCTATACTGTCATCCGTAACAGTACATAAGTTGTCAAAAAACATATATCCTTTATAATATCATATATTGGTGCAGGGGTCAAAACTGTATGGTAATCAGTGACAGCAGTTATTTTGAATTGATTTGAGTTTATGTGCAAAATAGTGTATATTATGAATATTGTTCGCATTATATATGTGAATAGTGATATTTAAATGATGTTTTATAAATTTTTTACAGGGAGGATTGTGAATTGAAAGAAGAAAACAAAAAATCAAGGGTAAAGGTATTGTCGCTTATTCTGGTATTAGCTATGGTGATTAGTCTTATGCCGGTGGGTAGTGTTAATGTCGGTGCGGCAGATAAAGTGTCAGTGCAGGCGGTGCAGAGTACGGATGATGTTGATTCAAATGGGTATTCGTACCAGTTTATTACCAAAGTGAAAAAAGGTTTTTCTAACGGAAGTGATATGCTTGCATATGCGAAGTACAAGAAACAGCAGTCTGTTAAGAGAGGTGGAAATATTGGATTTGAATATGTCTGCATTTCTGCAGTATCAAATGCGACAGGCAGCAGTATAAGTGCTTCTTTAAATAAAGATGTTGATACGCTTACGGCTAAAGAGCTTAAGGAGGAAGTGGCTTATGCATCAAAGCTTGCCATCAAATCAAAACTGAGACTTACGGCAAATTGGAGTGTAAATGGTATAAAGATTGATGATGTTACGACAGACAGCCTTAATACTTCAACAGCGTTACATGAGCATATTGACTTTTACGAAAAAGAGGCAGAGTTTAAGGTTATTTTTTGTAATAGTATCGGTGAATTAAATAAGTCTATAACTATGAAAGTGACTTCATGGACAGATCCGGTGTCAGAGGTTACGGGGCTTGATAGCGAGGAGAGAAATCTTGTAGGTTCAAACAATAATGTGATATCCAAGAGCATCAATCTAAAACTGCCTGGATTTACATTAAACAAAAACTTTCCAACAAATCATGCTATTACAGTGCAGAAGTACCGTATAGAAAAATATAATGCAACAAGCAGACAAAAGTGGAGTGTTGAAAAGGATATTGCGGCATATGAGGGTGAAAGCCAGACATATGCATTTCAGGCAAAGAAAAATGAGACAGCAAGATATAGAGTTTCATTATATTATGCATATAATAGTTATGATAAAGATCTTATCTATCAGTCGGATTATAAATATGTCACTCTTAATTTTTTAAAATGCCCATTTTCAGAAAATATGAGTTTAAAGAGTGATGATATTTATGCCGCAGTTGGTGAAGATGTGGTACTTGATTCTGACATCTGCATAAACAGAGGGTATCAGGCAGAGTATATCTGGCAGAAATTAAACAGTCAGGAAAATGCATTTGAAGATATTGCTGATGCCAAGAGTGCCGTGTATGAGATAAAGAATATAAAATCAGAGGATTTTGGAGATTACAGGTGTGTGGTTAAAGCGTACAAGGGTACTGGTGAGGATAAAAAGTACATTACTTCCAAAACGCTTACATATTATCTGACAGACAAGAAAAAATTTATGATTAATAAAACTTCAGATACAGACGAAGACTCCGCTGTACCTGTTTATAAGCCTATAAACAGTGAGGCAGAGCTTTCACTTGATGTAAAAGTAAATTCGGGTTATAAGGCTTCGTTCCAATGGTTTAAACAGGGAAAAGATTATTCAACAATGGAGATGATAGACGGAGCAACAGAGGCTTCTTATAAACTTAATGTGACGGCTGACAGTTTCACAAAGTATTCTGTAAAGATGACTGTCACAAATGAAAATGACGCATCAGACAGTGAGACTCATGAGTATTCTTATAGGATATGGGAAGATCCGCAGATTGAAAAAGTATATACTTCTGGTGCTTCCGACAATGATTTTTATTTAAAAGAGGGAGAAGATCTGGTAATTGTTGCAAATAAATATAAGTGTAATCCAAACTATACACTGGTTTATGAATGGTACAGGTATGATATTCTTGATGGCGGCAAGAGCTATAAGAATACAAAAATTGAGGGAACAACAGGAAATGTTCTTACGATAAAAGATCATAAAAATACTGATGAAACAAACTATAGATATTATGTAAAAGCTTACCGCAACGGAGAGAGTGAGACACACAGAGGTTCAGAGACGGAAATCTACAGAGTGTATAATTACGGCAGGGATAAACAGAGCAATCTCAGTGTTTCCTATGCGACAAATGATACATTTTATAAGCACGACGGTGAACCTGTTTCAATGGGGGTAAAGGCTGAGTGTGATAATGCTGACTGTTATGATATTTCGTATTCATGGTTTTTAAATGGTGAGGAGCTTCATGACGCAGACGGAAATACATATAATACTCCTACATATTCAGTCGATAAACTTGCATATGGACTTTATGGAAAATATACCTGCATGGTAACTGCAAAAGCAAAGGAAAACAGTTATGCAAAAACGGAAAGTGCAGAGGCAACAGCGGAGTTTACGGTAAATGAAGCCTCAGGCTACAGGGTGAATTCACCGTCTAAGACTAATGTAAATGGAAAAAATACAGGTGATACGATTACGCTTACCGCCAATGTAAGTACAGTGGATGACAAAGAATATCCGATTACATATGCATGGTATAAAAAGGTTGCCGATCCTTATAATGGAAATTATGGCAAATATGTCAAAGTCGGCTCAGCAAAGGATTTTACGATAACATTATCCAAGTATGATTTTACACAGTACGAGTGTTACATAAATGACGGTTTAAATTCTAAGGCAACAATTTTAGATTATTTTGTAAATGCCCCGGAAGACAGATTTAAGCTCGTGAGCATAACAGGAAATAATACTTACAAAGTAATGGATGGTGAAAAAGTTACTTTGGAGGCTAGAGCAGTAATTTCTGATGCGTCAGATACGATAACATACCAGTGGCACAGAAACGGTGATGTGATAGATGGTGCAACAGATATGAATTACACGATAGACAGTGTAAGTGAAAATGATATAAATGCGACATTTTTATGTGTGGCAACAAGTAAAAATACTGGAAAGACAGCGAAGTACACATTTTATTTGTCAAGAAGAAATTCAATATCGACAAGTGTCCATACTGGTCTTAGCTTAAGTTCAGGCAGAACTTATAAGGGAACAAGAAATCTGGGAAGTAAGGAGACGATAGGTGTTGATTTAAAGACAGCCGGATTGTCGTATGATGTAGAGTGGACATTTACTGCAGAGTCATATGTAAACGGTAAAAAGCAGATGGCATCTAAGTCTGTGAAGCTTGATGAGAAAAATACGGTTATAACTTTTGATTCGCTCACGGAGGAACAGTTTGGGGAATATCAGCTCAATATATATAAAAAGGGAACTTCGTATGCTTATACGACATATACATTTAAGATAACAAGATATACAGGTTATTTTTCAGCAGCTCCTAAAGGAAATTACACGACATATTACAGAAAAAAGGGGGAGAGCGTAACTTTTAACATAGGAGTCAAGACTGACCTCAAAGACACGGTATATTATCAGTGGTATAAAGATGGAATTGCAATTTTTGGACAGACGAACAGCAGTCTTACTATAGAAAATATAGATTATGATGATTATGGAAGATATTATTGTGCTGTCAGATGTGGAGAGAGTTCAGTACAGACAACAGATATTAAGCTGAAAACTGATACCGGACTTGAACTTGAATTTGATTATTATAATGCAGGGACAACATACTATTACCTTACAAAAGCTCTCACAGATACGGCTGAGTTTTCTGTAAAGGCATCAAGTAAAACGGGAAGACAGATAGCGTACAGGTGGTTTAAGTCATCTACAGCGGAACACAATGCCATTTCCGGTGCGGTTTCTCCTGAATTAAAAATAGAAAATATAAAAGCAGATGATTATGGTTCATATATTTGCGAAGTCACCGACGGAATTATGACAAAGTATGCCTATTTTGGAATAAGAGGTGTATCGGATGAGCTAAAATGGGAAAGTACAGGTGGAGATAAGTATATAAATGCAGGTGAATGTGCCGAGTTTCAGGCAAAGGCAGTCTGTGCGGCGGGTTATAATATAAGTTATAAGTGGCAGAGATATAATGAAGCGGAAAAAAGATACGAAGATATTGCAAGTGCGTCTGATTCATCATATAAGACGGATGCAATAACAGATTTTGATTTTGGCTATACAAGGTATAAGTGTATTGCATCTACGGAAATATCTGATATAGAAAGAATTTTTTATGTTTATAATGCCGACAGATTTGATTTTAACGGAACTGCCGACAGAACATGGATATTTGATGATGAAGCAGCGGTTTATACAACAACACTTAAGAACAACACAAATGATACACCGAAATACCAGTGGTACAAAAAGGATGACAATGGTAACTTTATCCCGGTAAAAGGAGCGGATAAGGATATTTATATTGCTTTGGCTCCTGCGGTCACTGCAACAAAGAGCAGTATGACATATAGATGTGAAGTAAAAGCCGGCAAGGAAGAAAGTTATGTGACAAAAACAAAAGACTTTACAACAACCATATATAAAAGAACTTATCTGAAAGATACTCTTCCGCAGGCAAAAGCTGATGACGGTTATAGTTTTTATGCATACAGAGTTGACGGTGCATCAAAGCTTAAGATAACATTTAGTGAGGATACGCTTTTTGATAAAAACATAAATTATTGCAGTCTTGCAGTTTTGGATAAAAATGGAAATAAGACATCATATGTAGGTTCGGAACTTTCAGGAAAGACTATTACGGTTGATGGTGATGAAGCGACATTTATGCTTTTTAGCAATGTATCGTCATACCCAACATATGATTTTTCAAAACAGGGTTACAAGGTTACAAAGATAGAAAGCGTAAAAGCTGCTGATGGAGGAAAAGATAATAATACTTCCGGTGATAATTCAAACAATGGAGGAAAAGATGAAAATAACAATACTTCCGGCGATAATTCAAACAATGGAGGAAACAGTGGAAATAATGGAAGCAGCGGTACTAAAAAAGTAACAAAAGTCAAAAAGAAGATAAGTATTGGACTTAAAGAATCGGTTTCACTCTATTTAAAAGGTGCAAAATATAAGACCAGTAAGAAGAAATATGTTACTGTTTCTAAAAAAGGTGTTATCAAAGGTAAGAAAAAGGGTAAATCAACAGTCACTGTCACAACGGCAAAAAAAATAATTACTTATACCGTAACGGTAAAAGCGGCACCTAAAAAAATAAAAAAAGTTTCACCGTCAAAGATAAAACTTAAGGTGAAAAAAACAAAGAAGATAAAGGTTACGCTTCCTAAAAACACGGCAAGCTATAAGATTTCTTTTAAGTCATCAAACAAAAAGATAGTCAAAGTTGATTCAAAGGGAAAAGTTAAGGCTTTGAAGAAAGGAAGGGCAAAGATTACAATAAAGACTTTTAACGGAAAGAAAAAGACGATAAAAGTTACCGTGAAAAAATAAGGATACTTGACTTTATGGCATAATCATGGTTTACTTAAAAATAGTGACATAACATGAATGAAAGTTGAGGACATAACATGAAAAAGAAATTACTTTTAGCACTGACAGCTTTACTTGCTGTTTTATGTATGGCAGGATGCGGTTCTAAAAAAGCTCAGGATTCAGAAAAAAGTGGTGACAGCACAAAAACTTATAAGGTAGGTATAGTGCAATATGTAGATGATGCATCGCTTAACCAGATACAGAAGTCAGTTCAGGATGAGCTTGACAAAAAGGGAAAAGAGGCCGGAGTAAAGTTTGATTATAAGGATTATACTTTCAATGGTCAGGCGGACCAGTCTACATTAAACCAGATAATGACGGAACTTGTATCAGATGGTGTCGATATAATAATTCCTATAGCTACACCTACTGCACTTATAGCACAGTCTGTTACAGAGGACAATCAGATACCGGTTGTATTTTCAGCGGTTACGGATCCGGTATCAGCAGGACTTGTTGCAAGTATGGATGCACCGGGAGCAAATATTACCGGAACAAGTGATGCCATAGATACAAATGCGATAATGAAGCTTATCTTAAAGGCAAACAGCAAGACTAAAAAACTTGGTCTTTTATATGATAAGAGTCAGGACTCATCAAAGCAGGCTATAGCAGATGCTAAAAAGTTCTGTGAGGAAAACGGTATTTCCGTTGTTGAGAAAACAGGTACAACAAACGATGAGGTAGCACTTGCGGCTGACGCACTTGTTGCTGCAAAAGTAGATGCGGTATTTACACCGACTGACAATACTATTATGAAAGCTGAGCTTGCCATATATGAGAAGTTTGTAAATGCAAAGATACCTCATTATACGGGAGCGGATTCATTTGCACTTAACGGAGCATTTGCCGGATATGGCGTAAACTACAAAGAACTTGGTGTAGAGACTGCCGACATGGTGGCTGATATTCTCGTAAACGGTGCAAAACCGGGTGAGATGGCGATAAAGACGCTCAACAATGGTATAGCTACGGTAAATACCGAGACAGCAGAACAGATAGGACTTGATTACAGCGGATTTAAGGATATATGTGAAAAAGTCGTAGAGACAAAGACTGCAAAAGAATTTGACGAAAAATAAAAAAACTATCAGGATAAAAATATATCAAGCACGCTGTTTTAGGCGTGCTTGATATGGCATGGAGGAAAAAATGGGCTCAATTTTTACTATTTCAATATTACAAAGTGCATTGGAGCTTGGATTTATATATTCGCTCGTCGTTCTTGCACTTTTTGTATCATTCAGCATATTAAATATTGCTGACCTTTCAACAGACGGCTGTTTTACTCTCGGCTGTGCCGTTGCAGCATCAGTGACGATAGCCGGTCATCCGGTACTTGCACTGTTTCTTGCGATGGGTGCGGGTATTATATCGGGATTTGTCACGGCATTTTTACAGACCAGAATGGGCGTGGAGTCAATTCTTGCAGGAATCATAGTAAATACGGGATTATATACGATAAATATTGCCGCAATGGGATTTTCATCAAATATGAACCTTTTTAAATGTGACAGTATATTTACGATAGTCAGGGATTTTATACAGGAACACATGGGAGATGCGGCAGTTCAGATACTTATAAGAAAAGGATGGTATAAGCTTATTCTTGTAGCCGTGATAGTTATAATAGTCAGTGTACTTTTAAGTGGATTTTTAGGAACAAGACTTGGGCTTTCGATAAGAGCGACCGGAGACAATGATGCAATGGTAAGAGCATCAAGTATAAATCCTAAATTTACGATAACGGTAGGTCTTTGCCTTTCAAGTGCTCTTACTGCACTGTCAGGAGGATTACTTGCACAGTATCAGAAATCATGCGATATAAATCTTGGAACAGGTATGGTAACCATAGCACTTGCCAGTCTTATTATCGGTGAGACATTTGTCGGAAAAGGAACGATGTTTAAAAGAATATTAGGTGTTGTATTCGGAAGCTGTCTTTATCGTTTTATAGTAGCAGTCGCAATAAGGATAAATGTTCCGGCGGAGTGTCTAAAACTTGTATCTGCTATCATAGTAGCCGTTGCGATAGCATTCCCTTATGTAAAGGAAAAAGCAAAATTTGCAAAACACAAATATGCTGAGATTGCAAGAAGAAAGAAAGAAGGTGCGATGTAATGGATACTATGCTTGAATTAAAAAATGTATGCAAGACCTTTAATCCGGGTACTGTAAATGAAAAAAAGGCACTTACGGGGCTTAATCTTTCGTTAAAACATGGAGATTTTGCTACGATAGTCGGAAGTAACGGTGCGGGAAAATCGACAATGTTTAATGCGATAACAGGCTCATTCTTTACGGATGAAGGTGCGATAATACTTGACGGTGAGGATATAACCTTTAAAAAAGAGCATTTCAGAAGTAAAGATATAGGTCATCTTTTTCAGGACCCGCTTCTTGGAACTGCACCACATATGACGATAGAGGAAAATATGGCACTTGCTTACCTTAGGGCATCTACTGCAAAGACTGCATTTTTCAGCAGGATAAGCAAAAAAGAAAAGCAGAAATTCAGGGAGCATCTTTCATTACTTGGAATGGGGCTTGAGGACCGCATGAAAAATCCGGTCGGGCTTTTGTCAGGAGGACAGAGACAGGCACTTACACTTCTTATGGCAACAATGGTAACACCAAAACTTCTTCTTCTTGATGAGCATACGGCGGCACTTGATCCTGCTACGGCGGAAAAGGTACTTAAACTTACAAAGGAGATAGTAAAGGACAGAAATATAACCTGCCTTATGGTAACTCACAATATGCATCAGGCACTTGAACTTGGAAACAGAACGCTTATGATGGATTCGGGTCATATAGTGTTTGATGTAAGCGGTGAGGAGAGAGCTAAACTTACTGTAGATGACCTGCTTGAAAAGTTTAAGGATAATGCCGGAAAGAGCCTTGATAATGACCGTATATTGCTTTCAAGTGCAGAGGGTGAGTGAAAAAGGCGAAAAATGGTAGAATTATAGCGAAAAAGGGATAGGGATATGCAATATTACCTTTGAAATAATATGCTTTTTTTGATAAAATTATATGTA
>OLJA01001113.1_pt1 | contig 14727 bp, 11 predicted proteins | sample 1601401 | NCBI WGS metagenome assembly OLJA01 (sample SAMN01915217, study PRJEB22387) | human gut metagenome | isolation source: stool | host: Homo sapiens | place: USA | reverse complement strand
GATGGCGGAAAAGACATCGCCAGACGCGCCGCCGAATTGTGCGGTGGTGCCTTAAACTGCAACAAGAACGAAAGCGGGGAACAGACATGGCGAGCGTCACACCGATGATGCAGCAGTACCTTGATACTAAGGCGGAATATAAGGACTGCATTCTTTTCTTCCGCCTCGGTGACTTTTATGAGATGTTCTTCGATGACGCGAGGACTGCTTCGCGTGAGCTGGAACTGACGCTGACGGGCAAGGACTGCGGACTCAGTGAACGCGCCCCAATGTGCGGCGTGCCATATCACGCGGTGGACACCTATGTCGAGAAGCTCATCGAGCGCGGCTATAAGGTCGCTATCTGTGAGCAGATGGAAGATCCGGCGCTGGCGAAGGGGCTGGTCAAGCGCGCCGTCACGCGCATCATCACCCCCGGCACGGTCATTGAACCGGCGATGCTGGACGAGAAGGCGAATAACTTCCTGTTAAGCATCTGCTTTGTCGCCGACCGCGCGGGGCTGGCGTTCGCTGATGTGTCCACGGGTGAATTCTACGTCCACGAAATCACCCAGCCGGAAACCACGCTCTCGGACGAGGTGGCGCGCATTTCCCCGATGGAAATCATCTGCAATGACCAAGTGAAGCTGCGCGCGTGCCTGCAGCGGGAGATGCAGAATGCTTCGGAGCAGCCGAGCGCGTGGTTTCAGCTGGCGAACGCGACGGAAGCGCTCTGCCGCCATTTCGCGCTCAATGACCTGTCGCCGCTGGGACTCAGCGACGAGTACAAGGCGGGCGCGAGTGCCGCGGGCGCGCTGATGCGGTATCTGTCCGAGACGCAGAAAAACGCCCTGGAGCACATGACCAGCCTGCGCATTTATCAGGGCAGCGAAACGATGCTGCTTGACCGCAACACGCGGCGAAATCTGGAATTGACGGAATCCATCCGCGGGAGAAGCCGCAAGGGGAGCCTGCTCTGGCTGCTGGACAAAACCAGCACGGCGATGGGCGGCCGCCTGCTGCGCTCGTGGATTGAGCAGCCGCTGGTGGACGAAGCGAAAATCAACCGCCGTCTGGACGCGGTGGGCGAGTTTGCGCAGGAGCATGTGCTGACGATGACGCTCGCGGAGGAATTGCAGGGCGTGTACGACATTGAGCGCCTGCTGTCGAAGGTCGCCTATAAGTCGATGAACGCGCGGGATTGCCTGTCGCTGTGCGCGTCGCTGCAAAAAGTGCCGAAAATCCGTGAGCTGCTGCGCGAGGCGAAAAGTCAGGCGGTGGAGGAAATCCGCGATTCGCTGGACACCCTGCCGGAACTGACCGACCTGCTGACCCGCGCGATTCACCCCGACGCGCCGATTCTCATCACCGAGGGCGGCATCATCCGCGATGGCTATTCCCAGATGCTGGATGAATACCGCGCCGCGTCCACGAGCGGCAAGCAGTGGATTCTGGAGCTGGAGCAGAAGGAACGCGAGGAGACGGGCATCCGCAACTTGCGCATCCAGTACAACCGCGTGTTCGGCTACTACATCGAGGTCAGCAAGTCGTATTACGAAATGGTGCCGGCGCGTTACACCAGAAAGCAGACGCTGGCGAACTGCGAGCGCTACATGACGCCGGAGCTGAAGGAAATCGAGCAGAAAATCGTCGGCGCGCAGGAGCAGTCCACACGCTTGGAATTGCAGCTGTTCACCGAGGTGCGCGAGAAAATCGCGGAGCAGATTGCGCGCATCCAGAAGACGGCGATGGCGCTCAAATCGCTGGACGCGCTGCTGTCACTGGCGAAATCCGCGATAGAGTACCACTACGTCCGCCCAGAAATGACGCAGGACGGCACGCTGGATATCGTCGAGGGGCGCCACCCGGTCGTCGAGCAAACGATGAGCGAGGGCGGATTCGTGCCCAACGACACGCACATGAATGCTGACGACTGCCGCATGTGCATCATCACTGGGCCGAACATGGCGGGCAAAAGCACCTACATGCGGCAGGTGGCGCTGATTGCGCTGATGGCGCATATCGGGTCGTTCGTCCCGGCGAAGGAAGCGAAAATCCCCGTCACCGACCGCATTTTCACCCGCGTCGGCGCGTCGGATGACCTCGCCAGCGGGCAGTCCACGTTCATGGTGGAGATGAGCGAAACGGCGTACATCCTGCGCAACGCGACCGCAAAGTCCCTCGTCATTCTGGACGAAATCGGACGCGGCACCAGCACGTTCGACGGCTTGGCGATTGCGTGGGCGGTGGTGGAGTACCTGTGCGACAAGCAAAAATCCGGCGCAAAGACGCTTTTCGCGACGCACTACCACGAGCTGTCCGAGCTGGAAGGGCATATCGACGGCGTGCAGAACTACTGCATTTCCGTCAAGGAACACGGCGAGGACGTCATTTTCCTGCGCAAAATCATTCGCGGCGGGGCGGACAAGTCCTTCGGCATCCACGTTGCGCGGCTGGCGGGCGTGCCGCACCCGGTTCTGGTGCGCGCGCACGAAATTCAGGCGCGTTTGGAAGTCAGCGACATCAACCAGCACGGCATTGGACAGAACATTCTGGGCGATGCCGAGAAGCGCAAGGACGAACAGGTCAACCTGTTTGACTATCGAAGGACAGAGATTATCAACGAACTGCAAACGCTGGATGTGATGGCGCTGACGCCGATGGACGCGATCAACAAGCTGTTCCTGCTGCGTGAGAAGGCAAGAAAGTTGTAAAAACAGACCAAGAGTCGGCAAAAACCGACCGAAATCTCATAAAAACCAACCCAAAGTCGGGAAAACAGACAGAAAGGGAAGCAAATGGCAGGAAAGATTCAGCTCCTGTCCGATGAGGTCATTGGCAAAATCGCGGCAGGCGAAGTGGTGGAGCGTCCTGCCGCCGCCATCAAGGAATTGGTGGAGAACTCGCTGGACGCGGGGGCCAGCGCGGTCACGGTGGAAATCCGCGACGGCGGCATCAGCTATTTCCGCGTGACGGACAACGGCAGCGGCATCCGCAGCGAGGACATCCGCATGGCGTTTGAGCGCCACGCGACGAGCAAAATCCGCCGCACGGACGATTTGTTCAGCATCCAGACGCTGGGTTTCCGCGGCGAAGCGCTGGCGTCCATCGCAGCGGTGGCGCATGTCACCTGCACAACACGCACGAAGGCAGACCAAAGCGGCATCAAGGTGCAGAACAACGGCGGAACGATTGAGTCCATCGAAGAAGCCGCCTGCCCCGAAGGCACGACGTTTGTCGTCCGCGACCTCTTTTTTAACACCCCAGTGCGCCTGAAATTCCTCAAAAAGCCGGTCACGGAGGCAGGCTATGTGTCCGACCTGATGATGCGGCTGATTTTGTCCCGCCCGGACGTGTCCTTCCGCTATGTCAGTCAGGGCAAAACGCTCTACCACTCCGCGGGCGATGGCAAACTGTCCTCCGCCGTGTTCAGCATCTACGGGCGCGAAATGCTCCGCTCCATGCACGAGGTGGACGGGCATCAGGCAGGGCTGATATTGAAAGGCTTCGTCGGCGTGGGCGAAAGCGGGCGCGGCAGCCGAAATCACCAGTCCTTCTTCATTAACGGGCGATATATGAAGTCGTCGATTTTGTCCGCGGCGGTGGAAGCGGCGTGCCGGGAGCGCGTATTGTCCGGCAAGTACCCGACGTGCGTGCTGCACCTGACCATGCCGTATGACACGGTGGATGTCAACGTGCATCCGAACAAGCTCGAAGTCCGCTTCCAGAACGAAGCGGCGATCGCGGAGGCGGTCGAGGCGATTGTGGCGGATGCACTGGCGGACAAAGCGCCCGTTGAGCAGCCGGATGTGCTGCGCCTGACGCCTGAACCGCCGCCGACGGTGCCCGTGACGGTCGTTCGCCAGCCCGTGACGGCGAGTGAGACTGCGCAGCCGGAAGCTGCTGTTCGCTCGGCTGTTCCGCCAAAGACTGAGAAAAAACCGACCGTCGGTACGGAAATTCCGCAAAAGGCGGCAATCCCCGCGAAAAACCCGCCGATTCCGACACCAGGCACCCCAGCGGAAAAGCCGTCCGAGCCGCCGAAACCCGCGCCGGATGATGCCATTCCCGCGTGGAAGCAGCCGCTGGTGATGCGCAGCCCGTCAGCACTGGCGCAGCATTACAACGCCGAACCCGCCGCGCCGCCGCCTGCCAATCTACTGAAACCGACCGCAAGTCTGGTTTCGCCGATACCGGTGCAGCAGACGATTCTGCCGAATGAACAGACGAACATGCGCATTATCGGCACGCTGTTTGACAGCTACATTCTGGTGGAATATGCGGACAATTTGATGCTGATTGACCAGCAGGCGGTGCATGAACGCGTGATGTTTGACCGCATGATGAAGGCGCTCGACCAGCACCGCTGCGGGCAGGAAATGCTCGTGCCGATGATTGTCAGCCTGACGCGCCGGGAGCAGCAGCTGCTCGACGAGCACGCGCGGGAATTGGCGGATATCGGGCTGGTGGTCGAGCCGTTCGGGGAGAACGAGGTGTCGATTCGCTCGATTCCGATGATCCTCGGTCAGCCGCAGGCGGCGGGGCTGCTGCGCGACATCATCGACCAGCTGGAAAATGAGCGCGGCGTGGTGTCGCTGGAAAAGCGGCGCGCGGCGATTTTGGCGCTGGCGTGCAAGCGCAGCGTCCGCTCCGGCGAACGCCTGAACGACGCAGACATCCGCGAACTGGTCAGCCGCGTGGCGGACAAGCGCGTCATCCCGGCGAGCCCGCGCGGCACGCCGCTGGTCGTTGCGCTGAACAAAACGGACATCGACCGGCGATTCCGGCGGATGCAGTGAGGTGACAATATCATGAAGGAAACGTGCTGGGTGCTGACAGGCCCGACCGCGAGCGGCAAAACCGCGCTGTCGCTCCGTCTGGCGCGGACGCATGACTGCGAGATTGTCTGCATGGATTCGATGCAGATTTATCGCGGCATGGACATCGGCACGGCGAAACCGACGGCGGATGAACGCGCGCAGGCGGTGCATCACATGGTAGACGTCGCCGACCCGACGGAGGATTTTTCCGTCGCGCGCTATCAGGAGATGGCGGAAAGCTGCATCGCGGACATTCAAGCGCGCGGGCACCGGGCGCTGCTCGTCGGCGGCACGGGGCTGTATCTCCGGGCGCTGCGGCAGCCGATGGCGATGGGCGAAGCGGCGGCGGATGAAAGCATCCGGCAGGAATTGCAGCAGATTGCGGACGCGCCCGGCGGCAAAGAGCAGCTTCATCAGCAATTGGCGGCGGTTGACCCGGATACGGCGCAGCGCCTGCACTTGAATGACGTCCGCCGCGTGATTCGCGCCTTGGAGGTCTACCGCCTGACAGGCCGTCCGTTCTCGCAGCAGCCGCAAATAAAAACCGACAGTCGGTTTTCTTACCGTGTTGCGTCGCTGACGATGCCGCGAGACATCCTCTATGCGCGGATTGAGCAGCGAATCGACCAGATGCTGGCGGACGGGCTGGCGGAGGAAGTCAGCAGACTGTTGAAAAGCGGCGTTCCGCGCGACGCGAAGGCGATGAAAGCCATCGGCTACAAGGAAATGATACCGTATGCTTTGGGCGAAACGACGCTGGATGAGGCGGTTTACGCGCTGAAGCTGAACACGCGGCACTACGCGAAGCGCCAGCTGACGTGGATGCGCCGGGAGGAGGACGTCCTGTGGGTGGACGCGCTCGAACCGGATGCGTATGATAAATTGGAAGCGTATTACACGCAAGGAGAAGCAAAATGACCATTGAAGAATTGATTGCACAGGCGGAAAGCGGCTTGACGGCGCAGTTCGCCCGCATTGACCGCATGGAGGAAATTGGGACGCGCCGCGTGCTGGACGCCTTCCGGGAGCATCAGGTGGCGTACCGGCATTTCGCGCCGACGACGGGCTACGGCTATGACGACGTGGGGCGTGATACGCTCGAAAAGATTTTTGCAGAGCTGTTCGGCACGCAGGCGGCGATTGTCCGCCCGCAGATTGCCAGCGGCACGCACGCCATCAGCCTGTGTCTGTTCGGGCTGGTGCTGCCGGGGGACGACATCGTGTCCGCGACGGGGATGCCCTACGACACCTTGCAGGACATCATCGGCTGGGGCGAGGGCGACGCGCCGGTCGGCTCACTGCGGGAAATGGGTGTGAGCTTCCATCCCGTGGCGTTGCGTGACGGCAAAATCGACCTTGACGCGGTGGAAAACGCCATCACCCCGAAGACGAAGCTCGTTATCGCCCAGCGCAGCCGCGGCTATGACTGGCGGCCGTCGCTGATGCCGGAGGAGTTCGCGCCTTTGGCGAAGATGCTGCACGAGAAGCACCCCGGCGTTTGCCTGATGGTGGACAACTGCTACGGCGAGTTTGTGTGCGAGAAGGAACCGAGTCACTACGGCGCGGACGTGTGCGTTGGCAGCCTCATCAAGAATCCGGGCGGCGGACTTGCCCCCACGGGCGGCTACATCGTCGGCACGCAGGAGGCCATTGAGCGCATCGCCTACCGCCTGACCGCGCCGGGCATCGGTCTGGAGGTTGGTTCGTATGCCGCAAGCTACCAGCTATTCTATCAAGGATTGTTTATGGCGCCGCATACCGTTGCGCAGGCGATTAAGACGGCGTGTCTGGCGGCGCGCGTGTTTGAAATCCTTGGCATGACGACGACGCCCGCGGCGGATGAGCCCCGCGCCGACATCATTCAGGCGATTCAAATGCGCACGCCGGAGCGCCTCGTCGCGTTCTGTCAGGGGATTCAGATGGCTTCCCCGATTGACTCGATGGCGCTGCCTGAACCGTGGGATATGCCCGGCTACAATGACCAAGTCGTCATGGCGGCGGGCACGTTTGTCGCGGGCGCGTCGATTGAGCTGTCGGCGGATGCTCCCATGCGCGAGCCGTACACCGCCTACATGCAGGGCGGCCTGACCTACACGCACGGGCGAATCGCGCTGCAAATGGCGCTGAACCGCATGGTGGAACAGGGCGCGCTGACGCTGAAATAATTATGAATTTAGCACGATAAATTCAGATCATACCCCTGCTTTTCCCGGCATACGATGTGCTGGAAAGGCAGGGCTTTTTGCTATGAACGAAACGAAACAGACGGAACTCCGCGTGCGCCCAAGGCGTACAGAACTTGCGGCGAGCAAGCCGGACATCGAGTGGGTGAAAACACCGAAAAAGCATTGGCAGGAGCGGCTGCTGCCCAATCTCGCCATTGCGTCGGCGCTGATGCTCTGCGCGGTTGCGCTGAAAACCGGGGCGATTCCGCCGCTGACGGGTGCTGTGCAGTCGGTCATGAGCGCCGCGACGGATGATTCGCTCTTGAACGGCGATTTGGGCAAGCTGTCCTTTGTCAGCAGCATTTTCCCGGAAGCATCGCTCGTTTTCGGTGAATCGGGCGGCAAGCTGACCATGCCGGTGGAAGCGGAAAGTGTCGTGCACGCGTGGTCGCAGAGTGAGCCGTTCATTTCATGGGATGCGCAGACGAAAATTGTCACGTCCGCAATGGCGGGCGAGGTCATCGGCGTGTACCACGGCAATGAGGACGAACGGCTGGTGCAGGTGTTAGGCGCGGACGGGCTGAGCTGCTTGTACGGCAATTTGGCGAGTGTGACGGTCAGCACGGGCGACATGGTGCAGACGGGCGATCCGCTGGGGACGCTTATGGCCGGTCAGCCGTGCGTGATGGAGGTACGGCAGGACGGCTTGAGCGTTGACCCGGCGGTGATGATGCGGCAATGAAGCGAAAAATCGCGACGCTGGGAGAAACGGACATCACGGTGCATCCGGCGGCGGGTATTCTCCTGCTCCTTGGACTCCTGACGCGCTGGCGGGCGCTGCTGATTTGCACTTACGCGAGCATCCTCCTGCACGAAACGGCGCACGCGGCGGTCAGCGCGCTGTGGCATCATCCGCCGCAGGAGGTAGAAATTACGCCGCTGGGCGCAATGATGCGCTTGGAGGACGAGGAACGTCTGCCGCTGACGGCGCGAATCAGCGTGATACTCGCCGGGCCGCTGATGACGCTGATTTTGTGCGCCTTGTCGCTGTGGCTGACGCAAAACGGCGTGATTCCGCGGGAAGCGGGGCGGCTGATCTTCCTTAGTAACGCGGGGATTTTGCTGGTGAACCTGCTGCCCGCGCTGCCGCTGGACGGCGGACGGCTGCTGTCAGCGGTCTTGCTGCGCCTCCTGCGGCGGGAAACGTGCTGGCGGGTGATGCGCATCATCGGCACGGCGGCAGGGGCGCTGCTTGTCGTCGGCGGCGTGGTCGGCGCGGTGCGCAGGTGGCAGGGCAGCTGGTCGCTGGCGGCAGCGGGTTGCTTCCTACTATATAGCGCGGTCAGCGCGACGACGAGCGAAGCGCTGACGGAGCTTCGCGCGCTGATGGACCGAAAAATCCGCATGGAAACGCGCGGAAAACTGCCGATTCAGCCCATGGCGATGCTCTCCACGCGGACGCTGCACCACGCCGTGCGCGCCCTGCACCCAACGCGCATGACGCAATTGTACATCATCGAGCCGGGGACAATGCGGCTTCTTGGCATACTGACGGAGCAGCAGCTGATTGCCGCCTACCTGAGCGCGCCGCAGCGGACATTGGCGGAGGAGGTGGACGCATGACGATTGCGGAACTTGCGCCGGGGCAGTCGGGTGTGATTGCAGCGTATCGCGGGGCGGACGCGGAAGAGCGGCATCTGCTGGACATGGGGCTGACGCCGGGCGTGCAGGTGCGGCTGATTGGCACGGCGCTCCTTGGCGACCCGCTGATTCTGCTCGTGCGCGGCAGCCGCGTGTCCATCCGCCGGCGTCTGGCGCGGCAAATCATCCTGTCAGGTGGTGAGGCGGAATGAAAACGATTGCGCTGGTGGGCAGCCCGAACTGCGGCAAAACGACGCTGTTCAATGCCGTCACGGGGCTGCATCAGCATGTGGGCAACTGGGCGGGCGTGACGGTGGAGCGCAAAGAGGGGACGCAAAATGGCGTCAAGTGGGTGGACTTGCCCGGCGTGTACGCGCTCAGCCCGTATTCGGCGGAGGAAAGAGTGAGCATCGACTACTTATCCGGCGGTGATTATGATGAAATTCTGCAAATTGTGGATGCAACCGCCCTCGCGCGCGGGCTGTACCTGACACATCAGCTGACGCAGCTGTCGCGCCCGATGACGATTGCGCTGAACATGATGGACGAGTGCCGGAAGCGCGGCATCATCATCGACACGGAGGAATTGTCGGCGCGGCTGGGCATTCGCGTGCTGCCGATGAGCGCGCGGGATGGCACGGGCGTCCCGGAACTCCTGCGCGCACTGAAAGACGGGGCGAAAACGCCGAAAAGTCCGCCGAGCGCGCCGTACACCGCCATTATCCAGCGGATGAAAAGCGCCCTGCCGGCGGGGAATCTCCCGCCGGAGTTCCGTGCGTGGAAAGCGCTGGAAGGCGATGAGATGGGCGCGGCGGAGGCGGCGCGGGCGGGGCAGGCGCAATTGCGGGCGCAGTTCGGCATGTCGGCGGCGGCAGCGCTTTCGGCGCTTCGCTATGCGTGGGCAGATGATCTATGCGCGGCGGTGCGGCAGGGGAATCCTGACAATCCGACGCGGGCGGACGCTATCGACGCGCTTGTGCTGCACCCTGTGCTGGCGCTGCCGATTTTGGCGGGGCTGCTGGCGCTCATGCTGTCGCTGGCGTTCGGCCGCTTCGGCAGCGGGCTGTCCGACGGGCTCACGAATATCATCCTGATGATACAATCGGTGCTGGATGGCGTACTTCGGCAATGGCAGGTCGCGGAAGCACTGCGGCGTTTGATTGTCGAGGGGCTAATGACGGGCGTGGGGAGCGTCGTCAGCTTCCTGCCGATGCTGCTGATACTGTTTGCGTGCCTGTCAATGCTGGAGGACAGCGGCTATATGGCGCGGGCGGCGTTCCTGATGGATAGGCCGATGCGGGCGCTGGGTTTGAGCGGGCGGTCGTTCATCCCGCTGCTGCTGGGGTTCGGGTGCTCCGTCCCGGCGGCGCTGTCGGCGCGGTCGATGCGGGGCGAACGCGATCGGCGCTTTACGCTGCTGATGATTCCCTTCGTCTCGTGCAGCGCGAAAATGCCCGTTTTTGCGGCGCTTTCGACGCTTCTTCCCGGCGGCGCGTGGATGATTTTTGCTCTCTGCGCGCTGGGGATTTCGCTGGCGGCGCTGATTGCGCAAATCCTGCGGAAAACGTTGTTTCCGGGCGAATCCGCCGCGTTCGTGATGGAACTGCCGCCGTACCGCCTGCCCTTGATGTCGAGCGTCCTGCGCAAGGTGCTCCGCCGCACGGGCGAGTTCCTCAGCCGCGCGTGCAGCGTGATTCTGCTGTCGTCGGTGGTCGTCTGGCTCATTGGGCGATTCACCTGGACGGGCGCGTGGGCGGCGAGCACGCAGGAGAGTATCCTCGGCAGCATTGCCGGGGCGATTGCGCCGATTTTCGCGCCGCTGGGCTTCGGAAGCGTTGCGGTAACGGCGGCGCTGCTGACCGGGCTGCTGGCGAAGGAGAGCATCATCAGCACACTGGCGGTCTTGGCGGGTCAGGGGAGCATCCGCGCGGCGCTGTCGGCGTCCCTGCCGACCCCGGCTGCGGCGCTGGCGCTGATGACGTTCGTGCTGCTGTATCCGCCGTGCGCCGCGGCATCCGCAAGCATCATCAAAGGGCTGAAAAGCCGGAAGCTGGCGGTACTGATGGTCACGGGGCAGTGCCTGCTGGCGTGGATATGCGCGTGGATTGCGTACCGTTTGCCACTCGTTTGACAAATTTCGCGCAGGACAGATTGACAACGCGGCAGAATGCGGCTATAATGAAGATAATGAAATACTGCGGCATCGTGAGGAGCGGCGGCGCAGGATCAGAGATAGAGGAGGTACTTTGATGGATATTCAGGAACTCCAAGAGGTCTGCCGTCAAGTGCGGCGGGACATCATCATTATGACCAACAAGGCGGGTGCTGGCCATCCCGGCGGATCGCTGTCCGCAACGGAAGCGCTCGTTGCGCTGTATTTTGACGTCATGAAGGGCATTGACCCCAAGGACGACAAGAATCCGAACCGCGACCGCTTTGTGCTGTCGAAGGGTCACGCGGCTCCCGCGCTCTATGGCACGCTGTGCGAACGCGGCTATTTCGGACGCGAGGAGTTTGACCATTTCCGCCAGCTGCACGGCATCCTGCAGGGGCATCCGGACGTGAAGAAGTGCCCCGGCGTGGATGCGTCGACGGGTTCGCTCGGTCAGGGCATCTCCATCGCGGTCGGCATGGCGCTGGGCGCGAAGAAGACGGGGAATCCCTGCCACGTCTACACCATCATTGGCGATGGCGAATCGCAGGAAGGGCTTGTGTGGGAAGCGTCGATGGCGGCGGCACACTATCACCTTGATAACCTGACGGTTATTTTCGACCACAACGGCCTGCAGATTGACGGCTCGAATGACGAGGTGATGTCGCTGGGCGATATTCAGGCAAAGTTCAAGGCGTTCGGCTATGACGTGATTGACGTCGCCGATGGCAACAATATGCAGCAGGTGCTGGATGCGCTGCACGCGCCCGCCTGCCCCGGCAAGCCTCGCCTGATTCACCTGCACACCCTCAAGGGCAAGGGCGTTTCCTTCATGGAGGGGCAGGTCGGCTGGCACGGCAAGGCTCCCAATGCAGAACAGACGGCGCAGGCGCTGAGCGAACTGGAGGGCTGAACAAATGGAAAAGAAAGCAATTCGTGTGGCGTATGGCGAGGCCATCGTCAAGCTCGGTGCGGAAAATGACAAGGTGGTCGTGCTGGACGCTGACCTTGCGGCGGCGACCATGACCAATGGTTTCAAGAAGGCGTATCCTGACCGCTTCATCGACTGCGGCATTGCCGAGGCGAACATGGTGGATATGGCGGCGGGTATGTCCACGATGGGGCTGATTCCGTTCTGCTCCACGTTCGCGGTGTTTGCGGGCCGCAGCTACGACCAGATTCGCAATGGCGTGTGCTATCCGAAATTTAACGTGAAGTTTGGCTTCTCCCACGCGGGCATCACGCTGGGCGAGGACGGCGGCTCCCATCAGGCGATTGAGGATATCGCCCTGATGCGCGTGCTGCCGAACATGACGGTGTTCGTCCCCAGCGACGCGACCGAGTGCGAGCAGTGCGTCCGCGCGGCTGCGGAAATCAACGGCCCGGTGTACATCCGCACCGCTCGTCTGCCTTCCCCGGTGTACGACGCGCGCCCCTTCACGGTGGGCAAGGGCAACGTCATCAAGGACGGCAAGGACTGCGTGATTTTCACCTGCGGCATCATGCTGGAGCACTGCCTCGAAGCGGTTCAGCTGCTGGCGGAGCAAGGCATTGACGCGGCGCTGGTGTCCTTCCACACCCTGAAGCCCTTTGACGACGAACTCGCCCGCACCTACGCGGCGAAGTGCGGCAAGGTGTTCACGGTGGAGGAGCACTCCATCATCGGCGGTCTGGGCGACGCAGTGGCTTCCGCCATCTGCGGCATGGGGCTGAAGCACTTCGAGAAGATTGGCATCAACGATGTGTTCGGTCAGTCCGGCAAGCCCGCTGCGCTGCTGGAAGAATACGGCCTGACCGGCAAGCAGATTGCCGATCGGATTGCGAAGGCATAATTTTTGCAAGAGATACTGCGGACAGCACTCCGGTGTGGGCGCTGTCCGCTTTGCGTGAGTTTGAATTCAGGAGAACAACAACAATGCGTATGCTGATTGTCAATCCAATCGCTGGGTGCGGCTATGCGCTGAAAGTGATGGAACAGGTGCAGAGCGTGCTGACCGCGCGAAACCTCCCGTTTCGTGTGATGCGGACGGAATACCCCGGCTACGCGGCGAAACGGGCGCGGGAAGCAGTCGAAATGGGCTGCGAAGCCGTCTATGTTATCGGCGGTGACGGCACGTTCAGCGAGGCGGCGCGTGGATTGGCGGGCAGCGGCATTCCGCTTGGGCTGATTCCGGCAGGCACGGGCAACGACTTTGTCAAGACGCTCGGCACGCCGAAAGAGCCGATGGCGGCGCTCGATTTCATCCTCAGCCACGAACCGCGCCCGTGCGACGCGATTGACCTGAACGGGCAGATGTTCTTGAACGTCGCCGGAGCGGGCTTTGACGTGACGGTGCTGGAAAATGTTGCGGATTTTGGCGGAAAAATTCGCGGGCTGCTGCCATACCTCATTGGGCTGATTCGCGCGATTTGGAAGCATCAGCCGCTGAAACTGACCTACACCGTCAATGGTGAGACGCGGACGAAGGAGGCGCTGCTGTGCATTGCGGCGAACGGAAAGTGGATTGGCGGCGGCATCCCGATTTGCCCCGATGCTGTGCCGAATGACGGCGAAATCGACTTCATGGTCGTCGGGCATCAGCCGCGGTGGAAAGTGCCGTACTATCTCGTGCGCATGATGATGAAACAAATTTTAAACTTTCCGTTTACGGAACATGTTCTTTGCGACAAAGTGACGGTGTCGTCGCCCGGAATGCATGTCGAGGTGGATGGCGAGATTATCGCCTGCGAACATGCAGAATTTACCATGCATCCCGGCGCGTTGATGCTGTACTGGTGAGGTGCGTATGGCGACGATCAGCATCATCCGCGTGGAAAATCCAGAAAAAAAGGCGGAGATTTCCACGCACATCCTCCATGCGCTGCCGGATTGGTTCGGCTTGCCGGACAGCACGCAGAAGTACATCGACGACAGCCGAAACATGCCGTTTTTCGCCGCCGTGCAGGAAAATCAGGCAGTCGGGTTTGCGGCGCTGAAGGAAACCAGCCCCTGCGCGGGGGAAATCTACGTCATGGGCGTATTGCCGGAATATCACCGGAGCGGCATCGGGCGGCAGCTGTTTGCGGCGATTCGGGCGGAGGCAATCGCGCGAGGCTATCGGCTGCTGCAGGTCAAAACCGTGCAGACGGGGCATTATGAGGAGTATGACCGCACGAACGCCTTCTACCAGCGCATGGGCTTTCTGCCGCTGGAGTGCCTGCCGACGCTGTGGGATGAATGGAATCCGTGTCAGGTGTATGTGCTGCCGCTGCAAAACTCGTAACTTTTCCTGTCAAAAAGAAGGAATTTCCGCATTCTGTGGCGAATATATAGAAATATCCGCAGAAAAGGAGGTAACGTTATGGCTGATATTGGCAAGACAGTCAAAGAAATCTGGGAACAGAGCATGAAGGCAGTCAACAAGGCGGCGACGAACATCGCGACCAGCACGAAGCAGAAGGTTGATGAGATGAACATCGTCACGCGGCGGAAGGAACTGCAAAACCAGCTTGGTCTGCGGCTGTATGAGCTGTGGCAGGCGGGCGAGGACGTGCCGGAGACGCTGAAAGCGACGCTGGAGGAAATGCGCGACCTGGAAGTGAAACTGCAGGAGCTGCGCGAGAGCAAGACCACCGCGCCGGAGGACGAGAAGAGCGCCGAGGCGCCGGATTCTGCCGCCCACGCGCCTGACACGACGGACGTGAAAGTGCCGCTGGAGGATGACGACGTGCCGACGATTGAAATGCCGGACATCCCCGAAAAACCGGAGCGCCCGATGGAAGCGCCGAGTATCCACACGGACGACGAAACACCCGCTGAGTGACATCTATTTGCACACAAAAACGCCATTCCGACGCATGTTGTTCGGAATGGCGTTTTATACTAATTCTCATCTAAAACATAGCATTTGCACAGCATCTTTTCCGCCCCGGCTATGCTTCGTTCCGCTCGCGCGTACCTCCAGTACGCCTCGCTTCACTCAGCTTTGCC
>OLJA01001107.1_pt1 | contig 14797 bp, 10 predicted proteins | sample 1601401 | NCBI WGS metagenome assembly OLJA01 (sample SAMN01915217, study PRJEB22387) | human gut metagenome | isolation source: stool | host: Homo sapiens | place: USA | reverse complement strand
TGCCTCAGGATATTGTTGATAAGACAATTGATAAGTACTTCCAGGCTTATAAGATGCTCACTGGAAAAGATTTATAGGCTTTGATTGTATATGATAAAAAATAAATAATAAGAAAGGTCACCCGCCAGAGAATTTATGCTCGCCATTTTGACGGCAAAATTCTAATGGTCGGGTGACCTTTCTTATTATTTATTTTTTATCATATACAACGAAGGCTATGAAATCCTTTGGGGGAATGCCTGTGTTTTTGTATTGGATTCCTATTTATACTCAATACACACCTGTTTTAACAATTAAAACACCTCACGCCCAGTAAACACTACAATAGATCGTGGCTTTATCACATATTCATGATCAATGCGAATCTCTTCTCCTTCTTCGTAGCAATATTTTCCATTCTCATCTCCATAAGTATCAACACTTAAATACCACGCTCCATGGTTTGCAAGATTTGGAAGTGTGATTCTTACTTCTTCCCAGTATGCGTTGACTGCGACGTAAACTAAATCGTCTTTCCCTTTTTTGCGGTCGTATCCGGCAAAACTTACTGCTAGTGTCTTGGCGTTTTGAGATACTTCCATACGGTCTGCGTTGACATCATGTGCATGCATTCCTTCCATTCCGCAGACTGCATTGTCAAGTTTCTTTCGAATGACTGGATGTTTCTTTCGGTATGCGATCATAAATTTGAAGAATTCAAATAGTTCTTTATTCTTCTTTAACAAACTCCAGTCGATCCATGAAATTTCATTGTCCTGACAGTAGCTGTTGTTATTTCCAAACTTTGTATTACCAAATTCATCTCCAGAGAAGAACATTGGTGTTCCACGGCTACACATTAAGATCGCACAGGCATTTCGGATCATGCGATAGCGTAGTTTTAGTACTTCTGGGTCATTTGTGTCACCTTCCATACCACAATTCCAGCTTCGGTTGTCATTGGCTCCGTCTGCGTTATCCCATCCATTGGCTTCATTATGCTTATTATTATAGGAATACAGATCATATAATGTAAATCCATCGTGGCAAGTAAGGAAATTAATACAGGAATTATATCCGGCATAGTTGTTATTTCCTTCGGAATAATATCCACCATATAAGTCACCGGATCCACAGATTCTCCACGCAGCACTGTTTGCTTCCCAGAAGTCTCCTTTTAAATATCCTCGCATGGTATCACGGTACTGTCCGTTCCATTCTGCCCATCGTTTACTTGCAGGGAAATTCCCTACCTGATATAATCCACCTGCATCCCATGCTTCTGCGATCAGCTTGACATTTTTAAGAAGTGGATCATAGGCTAAGCTTCGAAGTAATGGTGGATTATTCATTGGCATTCCATCTTCATCTCGTCCAAGGATACTTGCAAGGTCAAAACGGAATCCATCTACACGGTAATGTACCGTCCAGTGTCTTAAACATTCAAGGATCATCTGTTGTACGACTGGATGGTTACAGTTTAGGGAATTCCCACACCCGCTAAAATTATAATAATTACCTTCTGGTGTTAACAGATAATAAATGTTGTTGTCAAATCCTTTGAAACTAAAAAATGGTCCCTGTTCATTTCCTTCCGCTGTATGGTTAAATACAACGTCTAAGATAACTTCAATTCCATTTTCATGAAACTCACGGATCAATTCTTTTAATTCTTTTCCTTCGTTGTTGATCTCTTCTGCTGCCGCATAGCTGGCATTTGGAGAGAAAAATCCAACGGTATTGTATCCCCAGTATTCTACAAGCTGTTTTCCATCAACTTCTCTTGCGTTGATCATCTCATCAAACTCAAAAATCGGCATTAACTCTACTGCATTGATCCCCAGTTCTTTTAAATACGGAATCTTCTCTTTTAATCCTGCAAATGTTCCTGGATGTTTGACTCCAGATGATGGATGTTGTGTAAATCCTCTGACATGCAGCTCATAAATGATCAGATCGCTCATTTCTCTGCTTGATTGTGGCTGAACACCCCAGTCGAAGGTATCTCTTACAACTTTGGCATGATATGTTCTCGTTCTTTTCTTTCCCCATACTTGCTGTCCTGCAACGGCCTGTGCATATGGATCTAATAATGTCTTTGTTTTATCAAATAATAATCCCTTTTTCTCATCATATGGTCCGTCAACACGATACGCATATTCAAAGTCTTCCTCTTTCAGATCATAAACGATCATAGAATAAACATCCCCGATCTTATAGGATTCTGGAAATGGAATAACTGCATATGGTTCTTCTTCATCTGGATGGAATAATAGAAGATCACATGATGTTCCGTGGCTTGTATGCACTGTGAAGTTTACACCACATGAAAATTCTGATGCTCCATTTAAATCAAAAAATCCTGGTCTCACTTTAAAACCATTGATCTCCATCATTGGTTTTACCATTCTGACCTCATCTGTAATATAATCATTTAATATATATTGTTTCACAACTAAACTCCCATTCTACTTTTTATTCTCTCTTCTTTGTGGGAATCTTCCCCTGTCTGCCTATATCTGCTGCCTGCTAAGCACTGACACAAACGTTACTCTCTGATCGATCCAGTTTCCTGTGATCGCAACCATTTTTCCCATCGTAAATGCTGCAACGATCGTTCCGATTCCTAATCCATCTAAATATCCAAGCATCAGTCCTGTTAAAAGTCCTGTTGTTGCAAGGCATAAAACATCGAATGTGATCTTTACTCTTGCATATGGTTTCTTTATGATCGCTGATAATTCCCTTGGGAATAAATCCGTTGGAATGATTGGAAGCTGACATCTGTTTTCTAATGCAATTCCGACACTTAATAAGAAATAACTGATCAGGAAATATGCGATCCTGCATGGAATCGTCTGTGGAAGAATACCGATCCACAGTTCATTGACATCTAGCGACTCACTGAATGCAAAGCCCGCAACAAAGCTGAATAAATAAGAAGGTACAAACTGTCTTCTTAAAATCATCAAACTTAATACCAATGCCCCCTGAAATATATATGTCCATGTACCTAGTGATAAATTTGTAAATACTTCCGAAAATGCATATGGTACACTTGATATCGCTGAAATCCCTGATCCTGAGTAAAGCATCAGTACAACACTAAAACTATTGATCACGATCGCTGCGATCAGTGCAAGTTCTCCTCGTAGTATTGTTTTTTCATTCTCCATTTTTTCGTCCTCCAAGTTCTTCTTACAATTCCCTAGACAAGTGGACAGGGAACACACATGTATGGATATAAGTTTAGACCTAATTTATATTTTTTACAAGTTACATTTTTTTATAGATTTATAGATTCTATCTATTAATTCCTATCTTCGACTAATTTATGGATTCTTTTACTTTCATATATCCGATCAATCGCATCAAACAATATCCCAGTGCGATCAATGAAACAATTCTCTCAATGTCATTTTCTGATTCATAATTTTCCTTCCTATTTCTTATGTTAAACTTCTAAAATCTGAATGATTATAGTATACGAAAATCCGCATGTCAAGATTAAATTCTGTACTTTTTCCTGTAAATATGCTATGATTGCATTTGTGTCTGTTTGCACATTCCCTGTTGCCTTCAGTTTTCAGTAATCTATCTATGAAAACTGAAGGTAACAGGGACCTTAAGAAATTGGAAAGAGGTTTGATTCATGTTAGAACTTATACAATCAGTTAACAGTGCTGTGAACAACTTTATCTGGGGTGTTCCTGCCATGATCTGTATCATTGGTGTCGGATTACTGTTAACGATCAAAACAAAATTTTTACAGATCCGTAAATTTCCTTATGCAATGAAGGAAACGATCGGCCGTGTCTTTAAGAAACAAGATGCTTCTGATGGATCTATGACTCCATTTCAGGCTGTCTGTACTGCACTTGCTTCCACTGTTGGAACCGGAAATATCGCCGGCGTTGCTGGTGCAATTGCAATCGGTGGTCCTGGTGCTGTTTTCTGGATGTGGATTTCTGCACTTCTTGGAATGTGTACAAAATTTTCTGAGGTAACACTCGCCGTTCATTTCAGAGAACGTAATCCTGAGGGGGATTATGTCGGTGGTCCTATGTACTATATTAAAAATGGTCTTAGTAAAAACTGGCATTTCCTTGCCATATTATTCTCTGCTTTTGGTGTTTTAACGGTATTTGGAACTGGTAACGCTACTCAGGTAAATACGATCACGACTGCAATTAATTCTGCTTTATTAAATTTCCATGTGATCAGTCAGTCATCTGTTGGAACTGCGAATCTGATCATTGGTATTATCGTGGCAATTCTTGTTGCCTTGATCTTACTTGGTGGAATCAAGAGAATCGGACAGGTTGCGGAAAGATTAGTACCTTTTATGGCATTTATTTATATTTTCTTTGCCTTAGGTGTTGTTGTTTTAAATATCAACCATCTTCCTGCTGTTTTTGGTTCTATCATTAATGGAGCTTTCCATCCTGCTTCCGTCACTGGCGGTGTTGTTGGAAGTTTCTTTATGAGTATGAAAAAAGGTGTTGCCCGCGGAATCTTCTCTAATGAAGCCGGACTTGGTACAGGGTCTATCGCTCATGCTTGTGCTGATACAAAAGAACCTGTCAAACAGGGACTTCTTGGTATTTTTGAAGTATTTACAGATACAATCTTAATCTGTACATTAACAGCTTTAGTTATCCTTTGCAGTGGAATTCCAGTTGGATTTGGTGCAGATGCTGGTGCCGAACTTACGATCAGCGGATTTACAGCTACTTATGGAAACTGGATTTCTATCTTTACTGCGGTTGCTCTATGTTGTTTTGCATTCTCTACAATTATCGGATGGGGATTATATGGAGCTCGTTGTATTGAATTTCTATTCTCATCTAAGGTTATTAAGCCTTTTATGTTAGTTTATTCTTTAGTTGCGATCCTTGGTGCTACTGTGGATCTTGGAATGCTTTGGAGTATCGCAGAAACATTTAATGGGTTGATGGCGATTCCAAACTTGATCGCTTTGTTCCTTTTATCTGGGACTGTGGTGAAGCTTGTGAAAGAGTATTTTCATGAGAAATAGTTGGTTATGCTGTAGTCTTTGACGTATATAGAAGAAATATATAAAAATAGCACCTAGTGTGCAACACGAATTTCATAGACGGATTTTACAAAATCCTATGAAATTCTATTGTTGTAAACTAGGTGCTATTTTTATACCATGACTATCAATAATTACATACTCTTGCTTTTCCACTTCGTTTTGCCTGATAGAGTGCCTGGTCGGCTCGTTTGTAGAGGTCCATGTAGCAGTCTCCATCTTGTGGGGATATGCTGATTCCAACACTGATCGATATGTGTTTGCCTTTTAGTTCGTCAATCTCATATTCTTTTGTTATGGCTAACAGTTCTCCTGCCTTCTTCATTGCTATATCTTTTGTCTGGACATTCTTCATAACTACGACAAATTCGTCTCCTCCGATTCTTCCTACAATGTCATTTTCCCTAAATGTATTTCGCAAGAGGCTGCCAAATTTCTGTAATACAATATCTCCAACTGCATGTCCATATACATCATTGATCTGTTTGAAACAATCCATATCCAAAATCAGGAATGCATGCATTGCCTGACGATTATTTAACAGCAATTCATCTGTTTGGATCTTCGTTGTTTCTCTATTATATAACCCTGTTAATGCATCTGTTTGTGCGTATTTTATCAGCTCTTTATTCTGTCTGTGATTTTCGTATACAATATATAAGATTAATAGAATTACGAAAATTGTAAATACGATCATAAATATGATTTCATATTGTTCAATAAAATCATATGGCTGCTGTGCTGCCTGTTCTGGTACTGCATAGCAGATCGTCCAATTATTGATTCCCATTGGCATATAGGCAAAATAATGATTTCTTGTTCCTTGTCTTTTGCTGTCAGTTGTGACCAGATTTTGTTTTCCTTCTTTAAAATCCTGTTTGATCTTCTTCGTTGTAACATTATCCTTAATGATCCATTTATTGCAATATTGAAAGAAGTTATCACGATAATCAATATTCCAATATGAAGTGTCTCCTTCGAATGCGATTACTTCACCACTTTCTGCAACAATCATGCTGCAACCTTTTCCTTCGAATAAATCTTCAAATAACATACGGCTTAATGCTGTTACATCATAGGAGCCTCCAAGAATCCCTATAACTTTCTTTCCATGATATATTGGAACTCCAAGAACAACTCTGGTTGCCCCTGATATACTGCTGTCCAATGGATCACTCAATATACGTTTTCCACTGATTCCTTCTTTATAATATCTTCTATGAGCTACACTTTTCACCAATCCATTACTGTAATGTGCCGTACCATCTTGCTCGATCAGTGCCATCATTTCCAAATTCGTATGTTTTGCGATTGATTTAAGCATGTCTGTATTTTTCTTTGATAATAATTGTCCTGATTGCCCAATTTCTTCTGCGATTCCGTCCAAATACTGATATTGCAGATTTAATATACTTTTTAGATGTTCACTTTGTCTTGATACATTGTTCATCATTGTTTTTTGTGATCGTTTTTCCACAGAACGCTGTATCCCATAAAAGAAAACCAGAAGTCCGATTACCACTGCTGTCAAAAATATGGTGATCACTGTCGCATATTTTCTGATCTGTGTCTGCTTCTTTCTCATTGATTCTTCTCCTTATTTTATAGGCATCCCAGGTTGTATTTTATTTAATTTTAATATATCAAAATTTGTGCATCTCGTCCATTTAAAAATGCGTCAGAAATTAGCTTTTTGGTAATTTTATCCTTATTTTAGATTATTTTATTTTTCATACAATATAAATGGGATCACTGTTTTTCCTGTCAGATCATTTTCATTGAAAAATGTTTTGACTGCTGTAGATTTTGCTGTCATTATAATGTTTTAGTTTTCTGATAGTGCTAGTAAATCTTTAATTGTTTCTTTAATGTCCTGGTTGATTCCCACTGCCCTTTTTTCGATGCTTTCTGGGATGACTGCTTCGTTTAGATTGAGTCTGATCAGATTTACCTGTTTATTTTCTTTGACTAGTTTTTCGAATGGGAATCTTATGATGGTTGGGGTGTTGAAACCAACTCCTAGTTCTAGTAATAAGACTTTCTTTTTGGATTTCATGGCTTCATTTAGGAAGTTTCCGAATCTTTCTTCTGCTTTGTACCATGCTTCGTCTTGTACAAAATATTGGTCACATCGCAGGTTCATGGTCATTGGACCGCCGCAGACTGGGCATTTGGGTACCATATAAGTTGGAATCTTGCAATCTTTTCTTGCTTGATTCATTTGTTTAAAGAGTTTGACTGCCTTGTAGGTTCTTTGATGGCAGGCTTTCTCACATTGAATATGGAAGTAATCTCCCTGGGTACAAAAGATTTGTTCTTCTTTGTAGCCTGCTTTTTGAAACTGTCCGTCTGCGTTGGTTGAAAGGCAGAATGTTTTTTTGTCTTTTAGTAGTTTCAGGATATCTTTATATAATGGTGTCACATCAAGGTCGATTCCTCCCAATGTTGCTTGTTTAGACCAGTAGCCCCAGAAGGATTCTTCGTCTGGGTATGGATAAAATCCAGCACTGTACATGTCTTGCATATATGGACCATTTCCGTATCTTTCCTGAAATTCTTTGAAATTCTCCTGAAACCATGTTCCACCATAAACGGCTCCAGCTGCTGTGCTTAAGCCAGCTCCGACTCCCATAAGAACGTAGTCTGCTTCTTTAATCATGTCCGCTGCCTGCATGATTTGTTCTTCGTATGGTGTTTTCTGAAAAATATAGTCTCTTGATGGTGTTCCACTTAGGAATGTCTGAAATGTTATTTTGCGCATAATAATCTCCAATAAATCTCTAAATCTTCATCTTTAAATACGTTGAAAATGACTTTAATCTGACTGTTTGTTTCTTCTTTAAATTTCTGTACCGTCTTCACTGCGATTTCTGCTGCTCTTTCATTTGGAAACATGAAAACTCCTGCGGAAATACAGCAGAATGCGATACTTGTTAACTTATTTTCTTCTGCAATCTCAAGGCATGACCTATAGCAGGATTCTAATAACTTTTCGTGTCTTTTTTGCAAAAATCCTCCATGTACGATCGGTCCTACCGTGTGAATGACGTAATCTGCTGGAAGATTATAAGCTGGGGTGATCTTCGCCTGTCCAGTTGGTTCTTCGTGACCTTGTTTCTTCATCATGGTATTGCAATAATTTCTAAGCTGGATTCCTGCGTAGGTATGGATACAGTTGTCGATGCAGTTATGACATGGCTGATAACATCCTGTCATGCCGCTGTTTGCTGCATTGACGATCGCAGAGACTTTCAGTCTTGTGATGTCTCCCTGCCAGAGGTAGATGCCTTTTTTGATCTCGGTTAAATCTTCTAACTGTATGATACCTCTGCTTTTATTTTCTTCTGTTAAATATTCATCTTGAATTTGTGCAAATTCATCAGAAATTGGGGATGCAACGCGGATGTTCATCAGGGATCTTAGCAGTTGTTTTTGTTCTTCTTTGGTTTGCGGTATTTGTAGATTGTTGTATTGGGGATTTTCTTTTGTTAATTCTTGAATTAGGTATCTTCTTCGCTCGGACTGGTTCATGGTGTTCCTCCTATTTTTATCTATGTTTTTAATTGTAACTTTCGTCATTACATCTAATTATATTTTAGCACTTTCTTGTTGTAACATCAATAGTTGCATCCAAAAAAAATAATAGAACATAACCATTTCACAATAAGACATATGCAATTAAAGAACAATGCAAAATACAGACTGATTCCAATTGCCAAATCCTTCTCCCTCTTTCGGATCTATTAAAAATTTTTCTATAATTGGATTTTCTTATAATCATATTGATATTGCAAGTTTTATTTTTTAAAAAAAGAAGGAGCAACTTTCGTTACCCCTTCTTCTAAGAATTGCTTTGCAATTCTTACGCGTTTTCAAACTGACTATTATAAAGATCCGCATAAAATCCACCCTTAGCCAGCAATTCCTCATGATTTCCCTGTTCCACAATATCTCCATGATTCATAACCAGAATCACATCGGCATCCTTGATCGTTGATAATCGATGGGCAATTACAAAACTTGTTCTTCCCTGCATCAGATTATCCATTGCCATCTGGATTCGTTCTTCAGTTCTTGTATCAACGGAACTTGTTGCTTCGTCAAGGATCAGGATTTTTGGATCTGCAAGGATTGCTCTTGCGATCGTTAATAACTGTTTCTGTCCTTGGGAAATGTTATTGCTTTCTTCATTGATCTCCATATCATAGCCGCCTGGCTGTGTTTCGATGAAGTGGTGGGCGAATGCGGCTCTTGCTGCTCCTTGGATTTCTTCCTCAGTTGCGTCTAATTTACCATAACGGATGTTATCTCTGACGCTTGCATTGTAAAGCCATGTATCCTGTAATACCATACCGAACATTTCTCTTAAATCACTTCTCTTGAATTCTCTGATATCATGACCGTCAATCTTAATGCTTCCGCCATTGACATCATAAAAACGCATCAGAAGCTTGATCAGTGTTGTCTTTCCGGCTCCGGTTGGACCTACAATAGCTACTTTCTGTCCTTCTTTAACATTGACGGAGAAGTCATTGATGATCGTCTGGTCTTCATTGTATCCGAAGTTTACATGTTCAAATGTAACATTTCCTGAAAGTGTATCGACTGGTACGACATCTTTTTCTACTTCGATTTCTTCCTCTTCTTCTAAGAATTCAAAGACACGTTCTGCGGAAGCTGCGGTTGTCTGCATCATGTTACCAACCTGTGCTAACTGTGTGATCGGCTGGCTGAAGTTTCTTACATACTGTAAGAAGGACTGAATCTGTCCAACTTCGATCGTCTTCTTGATTGCCAAATATCCACCTAAAATAGATACTGCAACATATCCTAAGTTTCCGACAAACTGCATCAGTGGCATCATAGCTCCTGAGAAGAACTGTGATTTCCATGCAGAATCGTAAAGTTTTCCATTGACATCTTTAAATTCTTCAATAACGCTTTCTTCTTTGTTGAACGCCTTGACGATGTTATGTCCACTGTAGATTTCTTCTACCTGACCATTTAATTCTCCAAGGTGTTTCTGCTGTGCCTTGAAGTATGGCTGGGATTTGGACATGATCAGTCCAATAAGTCCCATGGATAATGGCAGTGTCAGTAAAACGGCGATCGTCATTGGAATACTGATTCTGATCATCATGATAAATACACCAACGATCTGTGTCGCAGATGTGATGATCTGTGTCATACTCTGGTTTAAACTCTGTCCGAGTGTATCAACATCGTTTGTCACTCGTGATAAAACCTCACCATAAGTTCTGCTCTCAAAATATTTCATCGGCATGCGGTGAATCTTTTCTGAGATATCTTTTCTCATCTGGTAGCTGACGTTATTTGACACATGTGTCATGATCAGTCCCTGAATAAATGAGAAAACTGCACTGGCTACATATAAACTTAACAGTAATAATAAAATATGTGTTACTTTATCAAAATCAATTCCGCTTCCACCGGATACTTTATGGATCAGCCCGTTAAAGATCTCCGTTGTCGCATCTCCTAAAATCGTTGGTCCGACAATGTTAAATACGGTACTTGCAATGGCGAAAATGATAACCATAACGATTGGAAGATAAAAACGTCTCATATATTTGATCAGTTTTACCATTGTTCCTTTCAAGTCTTTTGCCTTCTCGCCTGGTGCCATTCCTCTGCGGCCTCCCATTGGGCCTCTTCCTCTCATGCTGTTGTTATTACTCATGGTCAGACACCTCCCTTGCTTTCTTAAGGTCATCTTCAGACAGCTGTGATTTTGCGATCTGCTGATAGACTGGACAAGTATTTAATAACTCTTCATGTGTTCCTTTTCCAACAATATTTCCCTCATCTAAAACGATGATCTGGTCTGCATGAAGAATCGTACTGATTCGCTGTGCTACGATCAGTGTTGTGCTTCCATGTGTTTCTGCCTGTAGTGCTGCACGTAACTTCACATCCGTCTTATAATCAAGTGCTGAGAAACTGTCATCAAAAATATAGATTTCAGGATCTTTTGCAACGGCTCTCGCAATCGATAATCTCTGTTTCTGTCCACCTGATACGTTGGAACCACCCTGCGCGATCGGTGAATCGTACTGTTCTTCTTTTTCTTCAATAAAATCTGTCGCCTGTGCGATTCTTGCGGCACGTTTGACTTCATCCATCGTTGCATCTTCTTTTCCGTATTTTAAGTTGGATTCAATGGTTCCTGAGAAAAGAACACCTTTTTGTGGTACATATCCGATCTTTTCACACAGATCTGTCTGTTTGACATCACGGATATCCACACCATCAACCAGAATACTTCCGCGGCTGACATCAAAGAATCTTGGAATTAAGTTGATCAGTGTTGATTTACCACTACCTGTACTTCCGATAAATGCAGTTGTCTTCCCAGCTGGTGCTGTAAAACTGATATTATGAAGGACTGCTTCATCTGCATCTGGATAGCAGAAATATACTTCCTTAAATTCAACTTCACCTTTTTTCTCTGGTAAAAATGGTTTTGGTTCTTCTGGATCTTTGATCATAACTTCCATATCAAGGACTTCATTGACACGCTCTGCTGCAACCTGTGCACGAGGCATCATGATCGATACCATGGAAATAAATAAGAACGCCATAATGATCTGCATTGCATACTGGATAAATGCCATCAGGTCACCTACCTGCATCTTTCCTGCATCAATATTGGAAGCTCCAACGTATACGATCAATACAGTTAAACCGTTCATCACAAGCATCATCGTTGGCATCATAAATGTCATGGCTCTGTTTACAAATAAGTTTGTCTTCATCAGATCCATATTTGCCTTATCAAAACGTTCTTCTTCGTGTTTTTCTGTACTGAATGCACGGATTACAGAAAGTCCTGTAAGGATTTCTCTTGTTACAAGGTTTAATCGGTCGATCAATTTCTGTAATACTTTGAATTTTGGCATCGCAACTTTAAATAATACAAGGATGACTAACATGATTGCGATCACACCTGCTGCGATCGTCCATGTCATCTTCGCATTGGTTGTTAATACTTTGAAAATACCTCCGATTCCCATTAATGGTGCGTATACGACGATACGAAATACCATCGTCATAAACATCTGAATCTGCTGGATATCATTCGTACTTCTTGTGATCAATGAGGCTGTTGAGAATTTATCAAACTCAGAATTTGTAAATGACATGACTTTCTCAAATACCTTTTCTCTCAAGATTCGGCTTAGTCTTGCAGCTAAACGTGCAGATAATAAAGTAACACTGACTGCTGCCACCATGATCAATAACGCAAGCCCAACCATCTTCGCACCGGTTACTAACAGATAATGTGTCTGTAACTGATCCACATCGATTCCAATTGCTTTATATTCATTTGTCACAAATGAGATTGCTGCCTGGCTGATGATCGTATCCGGCATATCATCAATGTTCATGTTCTTCATCTGCGCCATCATCTTCTTCTGGCTCTTGCTCATAGATGCCGCTGCCTGAGGATTTGCCTCGATCTGTTTTGCCATTTGTGCGGATAATGTAAGCATTGCCTTTGACATGCTCTTATCAAGATTTTCTCTTTCTTTCTTGGAAATATATCTTCTTACATACAAACGTCCGTCTTTATAATCTTTATATTTTGAATCTTTGACCTGATCCTTTGTATACAGTTTATATGCATCTTCCATGTTATCGGCATCTTTTTGCTTCATAAGTGCTTTCAGTGCAACAAAAGTCTCTTCTCTCATCACATCAGGCACTGCATCTTCAATCCCTTTTTGCTGAATACCGACATTGACGATATTGGATGTAAATGTTGGAAGTGTCAGGTCACAACTTGCCTGCACGACCAGCAATAACACGATCGCCATGATCGGTACATATGCATTTTTTAAATATCGGAATAATTTAAGCATCTGATTTTTCCTTTCTTTCTTTTTTTAATATCTCTGTCTGTTTATCCAGACAATCACAGAATTTATTTAATAAACGATCAAGTTCTTCGCGCTCCTCTTTTGTAAAATATTCTTCAATCTTTTGCTGTATCATTGTGAATCTCTTATGGCATTCTTCACTGATACTTCTTCCTTTCTCAGTAAAATAAATCCTGCTTTTTCTTGAATCTTTTTCATCTTGTTTTTTCTCTATATATCCATTCTTTTCCATTCGTCCAATCATTACGTTTAACGTCGGCGGCTATCCCCTGCTCTTTGACAAAGATTACCAGGCAAAGCCGTCCTATTACGCCGTGATCGACACCGACTCCGAGGTAGAAAAGCTCCAGACCATGACGGCATACCGCTATGACGGCACAGATGCCGATCTGGAACGGGCATTGGAAATCGGTACGGCACAGTACCTCAGCACCAAAACCGGCAGTACCAGCACTTATTTCAAGGCAGCTTGGTCTGACGAAAACATGGTCGTTCGTGTTTACAATCCGGCAGTTTCAGCAGATGGCAAAAACTCCTATGTTGAAATTTTCGGAAACCAACTGGATTCTATGGGAGGTTTCCCGATTGACGACCAAACTATTACTTCCGCTATGGAATACGTAGACCTGAAATGGGAATCCAACGGTAATGATTGGAACCCGAAAAGCGGCAGCACTGTTCACTTAGATGTATTCAACAATAATGCTGCATGGAATTGCATTGATGTAGCAGATTACGTTTTTAACAATAGTGACGTACCATCTGGTGCATTGCCCACCTGCGGTATTGTCACCCTGGCAGAACAGCCCAAGTATGCCGAGGCAACCAAGACCGAAACACCCATTACCATTGACGGGGACATCGATGCCGCATGGGCAGATGCCAACACCATTGATGTCAACACCTACTCCATGGGCAACGGTGCGACCGCCGTTTCCAAAATGCTCTGGGACGAGAACTACCTCTATGTGCTGACTGAAGTCACCGACCCGGTACTGAGCGTGGCAAGTGCCAACGCCTACGAGCAGGACACTGTGGAAGTATTCTTCGACGAGAACAACCATAAGACTTCCTCTTACGAGAGCGACGACATCCAGTGCCGCATCAACTACGAGAACGACAAAACCGTTACCGACGGACGCTCCACTGACGCATTCCTCTCCGGCACGAAAAAGACCGACAAGGGCTACATCGTCGAAGTGGCGATTCCGTACACCATTGGTTCGTTCCACGCCGACCAGATCGTAGGCTTTGACGTACAGGTCAACGACGACGGCACCGGCGACGGCAAGCGTACCAGCATTGCCAACTGGAACGACCTCACCGGACAGGGCTACATCAACACCAGCGGTTTCGGCGTGCTGAAACTGGTGGGTGACGGCACAGTTACCACAGACACCACTGTGACAACAACTACCACCGGAACAACCTCCACTACAACGGAAACCGTCACCTCTGCCACCACCTCCGGCAGCAGCACAGGCACTTCAGAAAGCGGCGAGAGCGGACTGACCCTCTACGGCGATGTGAACCTGGACAGCCGTGTAGACATCACCGATGCCGTTCTGCTGAACAAGGCAGTAGCCGGTGCAGTGGAACTGGAATCCCAGCAACAGAAGAACGCAGACTGTGACGCCAGCGGCGACCTCAGCAGCAACGATTCTGTGATACTGATGAAGTTCCTGGTATCTCTTGTGAAAACACTGCCCAGCGCTGAATAAGCGTACACTGACAATCTAATATGATGTAACGACTAAAAGCCTCCCTTGAAAAGGGTGACTCCCCACGGGGTGGGGAGATGCCCGTAGGGCAGAGGGGACCGCTCAGTACGAGGGGGACCGCCGTTAGGCGGTGGAGAGGT
>OLJA01001104.1_pt1 | contig 14854 bp, 15 predicted proteins | sample 1601401 | NCBI WGS metagenome assembly OLJA01 (sample SAMN01915217, study PRJEB22387) | human gut metagenome | isolation source: stool | host: Homo sapiens | place: USA | reverse complement strand
TTCTTAGAAATAATTGACAGAAAAAGTTAAAAACTTAACAATTTAAAGGTTGCTTTTTGCTAACTGATTATGTATACTATCAAAAGAATGTGGTTAAATCCATTTTCTGTAAATTACTATAATACTTATAAAAGGTATTAAGGAACTACAATTAAAGAAAAGAGGTTTAATGTAAAATGGCAAACGTTGATTTAAGCAAGTATGGTATTACAGGCGCTACAGAGATTATTCACAATCCTTCTTATGAATTATTATTCGAAGAAGAAACAAAGGCTTCTAACGAAGGTTACGAAGTAGGAAAGGAAAGCGAACTTGGTGCTGTTGATGTTATGACAGGTATCTATACAGGTCGTTCTCCTAAGGATAAGTACATTGTAGTAGATGAGAATTCTAAGGACACAGTATGGTGGACTTCAGATGAGTACAAGAATGATAACCATCCAATGTCAGAAGATGTATGGGCTAAGGTTAAGGATATTGCTAAGAAAGAACTCTGCAACAAGAGACTTTTCGTAGTAGATGCGTTCTGTGGTGCTAACAAGGATACAAGAATGGCTGTTCGTTTTATCGTAGAAGTAGCATGGCAGGCACATTTCGTAACTAACATGTTCATTAAGCCAACAGCAGAAGAACTTGAAAACTTCGAGCCAGATTTCGTAGTATATAACGCTTCTAAGGCTAAGGTTGAGAATTACGCAGAATTAGGTCTTAACTCAGAGACATGTGTAGCATTCAACATCACAAGCCACGAGCAGGTAATCATCAACACATGGTATGGTGGAGAAATGAAGAAGGGTATGTTCTCTATGATGAACTACTACCTTCCACTTAAGGGAATGGCTTCAATGCACTGCTCAGCTAACACAGATATGAACGGTGAGAACACAGCTATCTTCTTCGGCCTTTCAGGAACAGGTAAGACAACACTTTCAACAGATCCAAAGCGTCTCCTCATCGGTGATGATGAGCACGGCTGGGATGATAACGGCGTATTCAACTTCGAGGGTGGATGCTACGCTAAGGTTATCGACCTTGACAAGGATTCAGAGCCAGACATCTACAACGCTATCAGGAGAAATGCACTTCTTGAGAACGTTACACTTGATGCAAACGGCAAGATCGATTTCACTGATAAGAGCGTAACAGAGAATACTCGTGTATCTTACCCAATAGATCACATCAAGAACATTGTAAGACCTATATCATCAGCACCAGCTGCAAAGAACGTAATCTTCCTTTCAGCAGATGCGTTTGGAGTACTTCCTCCAGTATCAATCCTTACACCAGAGCAGACACAGTACTACTTCCTGTCAGGATTCACAGCAAAGCTTGCTGGTACAGAGAGAGGTATCACAGAGCCAACACCTACATTCTCAGCTTGCTTCGGTCAGGCATTCCTTGAGCTGCATCCTACAAAGTATGCAGAGGAGCTTGTTAAGAAGATGGAGAAGAGCGGTGCTAAGGCATACCTTGTTAACACAGGATGGAATGGAACAGGCAAGAGAATTTCAATCAAGGATACAAGAGGAATCATCGATGCAATCCTCAGTGGTGCTATCAATGAGGCTCCTACAAAGAAGATCCCTATGTTCGACTTCGAGGTTCCAACAGAGCTTCCTGGCGTAGATCCAGCAATCCTTGACCCACGTGACACATACGCTGATGCTTCAGAGTGGGAGACAAAGGCTAAGGATCTTGCAGCAAGATTCCAGAAGAACTTTGCTAAGTACGAGGGTAATGCAGCAGGTAAGGCATTAGTTGCAGCAGGCCCACAGCTCTAAGATATAGCTTAGGATCATATAGAAGAAAGGAACTGTCATAGTCCAGAGCCTTTCGCATAGAGAAGACCGGATACATTCGTTCAGAGTGTGTCCGGTCTTTTTTTGTCTGCGCCATCCATAAGTAATATTATGCTTTAACCGGCAACCAGAAATTACCTCTTGCAATACCGAACAAATGTTCGTATAATATTATGCATGAACGAGATAATTACAGGACTTACAACGAAAGAAAAACTGAATATACTGGCGGATGCGGCGAAGTATGATGTGGCGTGTACATCCAGTGGAGTGGACAGGAAGGGACAGAAGGGAGCCCTGGGCAACAGTGTATCATGTGGTATATGTCACAGCTTTGCAGCGGATGGAAGATGTATATCGCTGCTTAAGGTCCTTATGACGAACCACTGTGTATATGACTGCAAGTACTGTCTGAACCGCAGAAGCAATGATGTGCCAAGAGCGACATTTGAACCGGAGGAGCTGTGCGATCTGGTCATAGAGTTCTACAAGAGGAATTATATAGAAGGGTTGTTCCTGAGCTCCGGTGTGCTCAGGGATCCGACATACACCATGCAGAGGATGTGTGAGACTCTGTATCTTCTCAGGACGAAGTACAGGTTCAATGGATATATCCATGTGAAGACTATTCCGGGGGCATCGGATGAGCTTATAAGCATGGTGGGATATTTAGCGGACAGGATAAGTGTTAATATGGAGCTGCCGACTGAGGAGAGTCTGAAGAAGCTTGCCCCGAACAAGAGCTTTGACACCATACTTGATCCCATGGGCAAGCTGACCAGCACTATAGAATCTCACAGACTGGCGGTGGGCAAGACTGCGCGTATGGAGAGGAGCGGTATCAACAGATACCTTACTGGAAGCATATTCAACGAGAAGAATCTGCAGAAGGATCTGACCGCATACAAAGCAGAGCTGGCAGGGCAGGAAAGACATGGTGCTCTGCAGATGTCAGCAGCAGAGGCACTCACAGATGGAATGATCTCTGATAAAAGAGACATCGGTGCTGCCTCTTCGCCCCTCCCTGTCATGTTTGGAGATACAGACAGGAGACAGGCATTTGCCCCGGCGGGACAGAGCACACAGATGATAGTTGGAGCCAGCGGAGAGTCGGATTACACGCTCATACACACAGCCCAGAGACTGTATCAGCGATACGATCTGAAGCGTGTGTTCTACTCCGCGTATATACCGATCAACGAGGACTCGGCACTCCCTGCGTTGGATACGGCGGTTCCATTGCTCCGTGAGCACAGATTGTATCAGGCGGACTGGCTGCTCAGATATTATGGATTCCACGCTGAGGAGATATTGTCTGAGAACGAGCCGAACCTCGATCAGAGAATGGATCCGAAGTGCAACTGGGCAGTGAGGCATCTTGACCAGTTCCCGGTGGAGGTGCAGACGGCACCGTATGATCTGCTTCTCAGGATTCCCGGCATAGGGCCGAAGTCGGCGGGCAGGATAGTGAGAGCCCGCAGATACGGAAGTCTGGATTTCGATAATCTGAAGAAGATGGGGGTGGTGCTTAAGAGAGCACATTATTTTATAACGTGTGGCGGACGTATGATGTACAGGATCCCTATAGAGAGGGATTACATTGTCAGGGAGATGACGGATCTGAGCCGGGGAGAGAACTGGCAGGCATCACACGGCAATGAACAGTATAGACAGATGACTTTATTTGATATAGGAATGAAGGCGTGAAGGTGGAAGTTATGGACAATATGAAGGTTTTCACATGCAGAGACAGATATGACGATATGGCTACATGCATATATGAGGCGTGGAGTATGGCACTGCAGGTCGGACACGACCATGTGATGCTTATGAAGGAGCCTGTGGAACAACTGGATATGTTCGCTGACTATATACATGTCGAGCCGGATGCGGACAAGGTGCAGAAGTTTACCCGGTCTGTGAAGAAGGTATCCTGGCTGGTGTACCGCAACGTATTCAATGCACTATTGTCGCATCAGGAGGATGCACTGGACACTGTGTACAGATATCTGATATTGGCATTTGCCGAGGGGCGGAAGGTGGAACATATGCTCATAAGTCCGGAGGTGATGCGTATCATGGAGCTTGGGCGGAGTGTGAGCAACGAGGCACATCTATTCAGGGAGATAGCCAGATTCACTGCTGTCCAGGGGCGGGTGTATGTATGTCATATAGAACCAAAGGACGATGTTGCGCTCCTTGTCGCCAGTCATTTTGCGGACAGAATGCCGTCAGAATACTGGCTGATAGTGGATGATGGCAGACGTTACGCCGTGGTGCATCCGGTGGATTCGGATATGTATGTGAGGCGGCTTACAGATCAGGAGATGGAGACGCTGGGCAGTGCAGAATATATGGAGGATGATTACACAGATATGTGGAGAACATTCTTCAGCGCGGTGAACGTGGAGCAGAGAGAGAACTACAGATGCCAGAGAAGCATGTTCCCTTTGTGGTCGAGAAAGCATGCCACAGAATTTTTGGGATGATCATAGAAAAAATGCTTGAATTGGCTGGAAAAATATGATAGTATCTGAACTTGTGATGTATTAATCATATTTTCCTTGCTCACAGATGACTGTGGGCCAGAGACCATAAGGAGGTGCAATGTAATGAACAAATATGAATTAACTTTAGTTGTTAGTGCAAAGATTGATGAGGAAGCCAGAACAGCTGTAGTTGATAAGGTTAAGTCTTATATTGAGAAGGCTAACGCAACAATTACAGAAGTTAACGAGTGTGGACTCAAGAAGCTTGCTTACGAGATTCAGAAGATGGGCGAAGCATACTACTACTTCATTCAGTTTGATGCAGAGGCTGGAGTTCCAGCTCAGCTTGAGGCTAACATTCGTATTATGGAATCAGTTCTTAGATATCTTTGCGTTAGATTAGACGCCGAGTAATAGGAGGTATTCTATAATGAACAAGGTAATATTGATGGGTCGTCTCACAAGAGACCCGGAAGTTAGATATTCACAGTCAAACACAGGTGATGGCCAGATGGCTATTGCAAGATACACATTGGCTGTAGACAGAAGATTCAATAGAAATGGCGACCAGAGTGCAGACTTCATCGGCTGCGTTGCATTTGGCAGGAGCGCTGAGTTTGCAGAGAAGTACCTGAAGCAGGGAACGAAGATTGCTATAACAGGTAGAATCCAGACTGGAAGCTATACGAATAAGGATGGTAACAAGGTGTACACAACTGATGTTGTTGTTGAGGAGCAGGAGTTTGCTGAGAGCAAGGCTGCAAGCGGACAGGCATCAGGCGGTGGATATCAGCCAGCAGGAAGACCGGCACCTGGCAATGCAGGAGCTGAGGGCTTCATGAGTATACCGGAAGGTATTGAGGACGATTTACCATTCAAGTAAAATAGGAGGTAAATACAATGGCTTACAATAAGACTGATAGAGCTGACGCTCCAATGAAGAGAAGAAATATCCGTAGAAGAAAGAAAGTCTGCGAGTATTGTGCTAATAAAGAGGCTGTGATCGATTACAAGGATTCAAACGCACTCAGAAAGTATATCTCAGAGAGAGGTAAGATCCTTCCAAGAAGAATCACAGGAACATGTGCTAAGCATCAGAGAGCAATCACAATTGCTGTTAAGAGAGCTAGACAGATCGCAATATTACCATACGTTCAGGATTAATTCTTATCATTGATAAGTATATAAAGGACCCGTTGTTCAGCTATGTGCTGGATGACGGGTTTTTGTGTAAATTCATAGAATATTATTTCCTGTAGGCGTATTTTATGAGGACAGAAAGGTGGGGGATAAATGGCAGAGAATGTTGTGAGAGTAAGCGGACTCACGAAGACATTTGGAAAGAATACTGTTTTGTCCAATGTTAATATATCTCTTGAAAGGGGGAAGATATATGGCTTTATAGGACAGAACGGGGCAGGAAAGACTACCCTGATCAATCATATCAATGGTCTGTTGTTTCCTGACGATGGAGAGATAGAATTATTTGGCGCCAGTGACAGCAAGGGGCTGGTGAATGCCAGAAAGAGGATAGGAACGGTGTGTGAACATGCCGGACTGCACGACAATTATAATGCTGGAGACAACATAAAGCTTAATATGAAGCTGAGGGGGATAAAGAACGACAAGCTCATCGAGCAGACCATAGCAAATGTTGGATTGCAGGGCGTTGGCAAGAAGAAGTTTAGGAATTATTCGATGGGAATGAAACAGAGGCTGGCGATTGGCTGTGCCATGCTGTCAGGCCCGGATCTCCTGCTATTGGATGAGCCGATAAATGGACTTGATCCGGTTGGAATAGTTGAGATAAGAAATCTTCTCAAGCAGATAAATCAGAGATTTGGCGTGACGATACTTATATCCAGCCATATACTCACAGAGCTTCACGAGCTGGCAACGGACTACATAATGATAGACAGAGGACAGATCATAGACTGCCTCTCTGCAGCGCAGCTTGACGCTAAGTGCCACAGGAGACTGAGATTGCGCACCAATGATGTGAAGAAGGTTCTTGATATACTTGCTATGAGATACAATATAGTGAATGTGTATGTGAATGGCGATGAGATAATCGTGGACCAGCCGGTAAACTCAGACGAGCTGGCATGGGTTCTCTACAATGAGAGGGTGTTTGTCAGTGAGTACCATCTCGAGGAGGAGAGCCTTGAGAACTACTTTATTCACAGGATAGGGGGTGCTCATTATGCGTGAACTGTTGTCGGCTGAATTTTATAAGCTGTATAAGAGCCTGGGCTTCAGAGTGTGCCTGATAGTTTTCTTTGTCCAGGATATAATATATCTGATCTCGGTGGGATTGGTTGGAGATATTCTCGGAATAGAACTCACGGGAGATTTTCAGTTCCAGTATCTGCTGGGCTCGTTTTCCGGAAGCTCGGTGTCCGGTATGCTGTTTGGATTTATTGCGGCGTCGCTCATCACCAGCGATTACAAGTCCAGGGATATCCAGTGTGCGATAGCCCAGGGACACAGCAGGGCACATATAATGTTTTCGAAGATCATAGTATATATAGTGGCGATATGGATACTCTCTCTTGAGGACATACTTGTATATACCATAGGAGGATGCATTTGTGGAGGCTTTGGAAAGGCATTTACCCTGAATGTGGCGGGATATATGCTGAGATCGATAGCGTGCGAGGGCTTTGTGCTTACGATGTTATATATGACATGCGTATTCCTTGCATTTGCGCTGACGTCCAAGGCAGCGTCCGTATCCGTGAATCTGCTGCTGTTTTTCCTGGTGGATCTCGGCGTGCAGATCATGCCTGTGCTGTTCCAGTCGGATGTTCTGGAGAAAATACTGGGCTATATGCCGTTCAGCTCTGTGAGGGAGATGAGCCAGGTCGATATAGACTGGAGTCACGCGGGAATATCCCTGGCAGTGGCCGCTGCGTATGGCGCGGTGATGATAGTGGCAACGTGGTTGACATTCAGGAAGAGAGATCTTCGATAGAGAATTATGACAGAATATACATTTGCTCAACCGTTCATCTGTGTTGACAAAAGTTCTGTCAAAGTTTATTATAACTCTAGCTATGAGAAAAACTCATAGGGATTTACATGCAGAGGATCAAACAATGTGTAGAAAAGGAGTATAACGATGGGAAAATACACAAAGGAAGACATACTGAAAAAGGTCAAAGAAGATGATGTTGAGTTTATAAGACTTCAGTTCACAGATATTTTTGGTGACCTTAAGAACGTAGCGATAACCTCAAGCCAGATAGAGAAGGCACTTGACAACAAGATCATGTTCGACGGTTCTTCTATAGAAGGCTTTGCGAGAATTGAGGAGTCAGATATGTATCTGTATCCTGATTATGATACATATGAGACATTCCCTTGGAGACCACAGCAGGGAAAGGTTGCAAGACTTATATGTGATGTATATAAGCCTGATGGAACACCATTTGAGGGCGATCCAAGATATGTACTTAAGAGAGCTCTGGCTGAGGCAAAAGAGATGGGTTACACTATGAATGTAGGTCCTGAGTGTGAGTTCTTCCTCTTCCAGACAGATGAGAACGGAATGCCTACAACTAACACATACGAGAGAGCAAGCTATTTTGATCTCGGACCACTGGATTTCGGTGAGAATGCGAGAAGAGATATGGTTCTTACTCTTGAGCAGATGGGATTTGAGATCGAGGCATCACACCATGAGGTAGCTCCTGCACAGCATGAGATAGATTTCAAGTACGGTGAGGCTTTGAGAACCGCCGACAACATCGAGACATTCAAACTGGTTGTAAAGACTATTGCCAAGAGACATGGTCTCTGCGCAACATTCATGCCAAAGCCAAAGTATGGCGTATGCGGTTCAGGTATGCATATGAACATGTCGCTACAGAAGGATGGCAAGAACATATTTGCAGATGAGAACGATAAGCTCGGACTTAGCCAGGAGGCTTACTGGTTCATCGCCGGAATCATGGAGCATATGAAGGAGATGACAGCCATCACCAACCCACTTGTAAATTCATACAAGAGACTTGTTCCAGGCTATGAGGCTCCTATTTACATCGCATGGTCAGCAAAGAACAGAAGTCCACTTATCAGAATTCCAAGTGCACGTGGTGCAGGAACAAGAGTTGAGCTCAGATGTCCGGATCCAACAGCTAACCCATACCTTGCCATGGCAGTATGCCTTAGGGCAGGACTTGACGGAATCAAGCGTCAGCTTCCAGTTCCACCAAGTGTAGATACAAATATATTCAACCTCACTGCAGAGGAGAAGAAGGCACGTCGTATCCACAGCCTTCCTGCAAACCTCAGAGAGGCAACTCTTGCCATGAGCGAGAGCGACTTCATGAAGGAGGCAGTTGGTTCACACATCTTCGAGAGATATACAAGTGCCAAGATGGATGAGTGGAATGAGTACACAAGACAGGTTACAGACTGGGAGATCTCAAACTATCTGTACAAAGTCTGATCTTATACACGAACAATATAAAATGATGAGTAGTATAGGTAAGCGGAGCGAAAGGTCTGCTTACCTATATATTTGATAATAGCTATACGTACACGATTGAGAGGGCTTTGATTTGGTAAATGTTATAATAGTTTTTCCGAAAATAGAGGAAGCAAAGAGTATAAAAAACCTGCTCATTCGCAATGGTATAAGTGTTACAAAGGTGTGTACAACCGGAGCCCAGGCGGCGCAGGCTGCGGATGCGTGTGACGATGGAGTCATAATATGTGGATATAAATTCCTGGATATGATGTATTCAGATCTTGAGAATTATATTCCGAAATATTTTGACATGATCGTGCTCAGCAGCAAGAAGAATTATGAGGAAGTCCGGGACAGCGGCGTGGTATGTCTGTCTATGCCGATAAAGTCCATGGACTTTGTGAATACCGTAAGTCTCACCATAGAGAATCTTCTGTGGGAGAGAAAAAAGAGAAAGTCCAGGCCAAAGGAGAGAACCGAGGAAGAGAAGAAGGTCATCAAGGCGGCAAAACTCAAGCTTATGCATGACTTTGAGTATGATGAACAGGGCGCTCACAGATATCTGCAAAAGAAGAGCATGGATAACGGTATAAATATAGTCGAGATGGCATATATGATACTGGATAATTCAGATTGTTTCTAAAACAGATCAAGAGGGAGGCTTTCTATTGCGATTCACGAAGATGGAAGGACTTGGAAATGACTACGTGTACGTGAACTGCTTCAGAGAAAAGGTATATGATCCGGAGATCCTTGCCAGGCTTGTCAGTGACAGGCACAGGGGCATTGGGGGCGACGGACTGATACTTATAGGACCTTCGGCCAGGGCTGATTTTAATATGGATATATACAATGCGGATGGCAGTAGGGCAGAGATGTGTGGAAATGGCATAAGATGCCTTGGCAAGTATGTATACGACCATGGAATGACGGAGAAGACGGAATTTACTGTGGAGACACAGGCGGGTATAAAACGGCTCAGATGCATTCTGCAGGATGGAAGAGTGGCTGCGGTGTGTGTGGATATGGGCAGACCGGATATAGGTGCGGCTGTCGAGATGGCTGTTCTGCCTAATGAAACCGTGGATTTTGTCCGGGTATCCATGGGCAATCCCCATGCGGTTGTGTGGGTGGATGATATATATGTCTGCCAGATGGAGACTTTGGGGCCTGAGATGGAAGTGCATCCCATGTTCCCGAACAGGACAAATGTAGAATTTGTCCAGATCGTTGACGAAGATCATATGAGGATGCGAGTGTGGGAGCGCGGCTCCGGCGAGACATTTGCGTGCGGTACAGGCGCGTGTGCGGCTGTGGCGGCGGGGATAGCTGCCGGCAGGACGAGAGATTCGGTAAAGGTCTCATTGCTCGGAGGAACTTTGGATATTGATTACGACAGGCAGAATGAAACTATGTACATGACAGGACCGGCAAGGGAAGTATTTGAAGGCTGGACTGATATATATTAGGAGGAAAGATATGTTTAAGGCAAATGAAAATTATTTAAAGCTTCCGGGAAGTTATCTCTTCTCAACAGTTGGAAGAAAGCAGAGAGAGTACAGCGCAGCACACCCTGACAAGAAGGTTATAAGACTCAGTATCGGTGATGTGACTCAGCCGCTTGCACCGGCTATCATAGAGCGCCTTCACAAGGCTGTAGACGAGATGGCAGTTGCGGAGACATTCAAGGGATATGCTCCTGATCTCGGCTATGAGTTCCTCAGAAACACCATAGCAAAGAACGACTATGCTGACAGAGGCGTGGACATATCTGCTGATGAGATATTTGTCAGCGACGGGGCAAAGAGCGACTCAGCAAATATCCAGGAGATATTTACAGCAGACAGCAAGATCGCAGTATGTGATCCTGTATACCCTGTATATGTTGATTCAAATGTAATGGCAGGAAGAACAGGAACATACGACAAGAACACAGAGCTGTGGAGCGATGTAATTTACATGCCATGTCTTGCGGACAATAACTTTGCGCCAGAGCTTCCAAAGGAGACACCTGACATCATATATCTGTGTTTCCCAAACAACCCTACAGGAGCAACGATCAAGAAGGATCAGCTTCAGGAGTGGGTAGATTACGCAAATAAGGTCGGAGCAGTCATCATCTACGATGCTGCATACGAGGCATATATCAGCGAGGAGGATGTTCCTCATACAATATATGAGTGCGAGGGCGCAAAGACATGTGCTATCGAGCTCAAGAGCTTTTCTAAGAACGCAGGATTTACAGGAACACGTCTTGGCTATGCTGTAGTTCCAAAGGATCTGAAGGACGCAGATGGCGTGTCAATGCACAGCCTGTGGGCAAGAAGACATGGAACAAAGTTCAATGGCGCTCCATACATTGTTCAGGCAGCAGGAGACGCGGTGTACTCAGACGAGGGCAAGGCTCAGACAAAGGCTCAGATCGCATACTACATGAACAACGCAAAGGTTATCTCACAGGGACTCAAGGATGCGGGTTACACTGTATCAGGCGGTGTAAATGCGCCATACATCTGGCTTAAGACACCGAACAACATGTCATCATGGGATTTCTTCGATTATCTGCTTGAGAATGCAAATGTAGTCGGAACCCCAGGCTCAGGCTTCGGACCAAGCGGTGAGGGATATTTCAGACTTACTGCATTCGGAACTTATGAGAATACAGTTGAGGCTATAGAGAGAATCAAGAATATGTAATACAGCTATAAGCTGTGGTGTATACATGCATGGATCAGCGTGTGTGATCCGAGATATATACGTTACAGTACATAGTGTCTTTGGCATGCCTGCAGGCACTCCGGTAAGGGGAGTCTGCGGGCATGTTTTTTGTTATTTGTCGGTCTTTACTCATATATTCAGATTTGATATAATGACTTATAAGGGTGATTAAAAGCCAATAACGGAGGTATTGAGATGAAGGATAACGGACTTTTGGTACAGTATTTTACAGCGAATACGACCGACAGCCAGGATTTATGGAAAAAGGCAGCAGAGGACGCTGCGGTTCTGAAGAAGATGGGGGCTACGGCTGTATGGTTTCCGCCTGCTACAAAGGGAGCACAGGGCAAAGAAGATATGGGGTATGCTCCGTACGATCTGTATGATCTGGGAGAGTTTGACCAGAAGGGTTCAGTTGGAACCAGATATGGAACTAAGGATGAGTATATAGCTGCTATAAAGGCTATGAAAGATCAGGGGATAAATGTCTATGCGGACATTGCGGTCAGACAGAAGCTCGGCGCTGACAGGATAGAGAAGGTTACAGCAGCCGACTTCAACACCAAAGATATTCCACAGATGATCGGCAATAAGAAGACTGTGGGAGCACTTTCAAAGTTTACATTCCCTGGAAGAAAGTCAAAGTATTCCAAGTTCAAGTGGAACTGGAAGCATTTTGCGGGAATAGACTGGAAGCAGGAAGAATTCAAGAAGCGTGTGTGCGCTCTTGAGGGCAAGGATTATGACGAGGCGGACAAGGAATATTCCAAGTATGATTATATAATTGGAAGCGAGATTGATTTCTACAATCAGGAAGTGTATGACGAGCTCATGGCGTGGGCTCAGTGGTACGAGAAGACCACTGATGTGGACGGATTCAGATTCCAGGAGGCAGAGGCTATCCCTGCATGGTTTGTGAAGGATTTTATTGAAGCGACATCTGATGTCCCTGCAGCCGCTAAGAAGAAGGGCGCAGATGAGGCTCCGGAATATGTACATAAGGACATATTTGCTGTCGGTGATTTCTGGCACTGGAATACAGAATATCTGAATGGCTATATCAAGGCCACAGACAATGAGGCATCCATGTTCGATGTGCCATTGCACTTCAATTTCCACGATGCATCTGTGGCAGATGGAGAGTATAACATGGCAGATCTGCTTAAAGGTTCACTTATGATGAGCAATCCGGAGAAGGCTGTTACATTTGTAGATAACCACGAATCCCAGGTCGGAGGAGTTCTGGAATCGTACGTTGAGGATTGGTTCAAGCCTCTGGCGTATGCGGTCATACTGCTCAGAGAGCAGGGCTATCCGTGCCTGTATATCGGCGACTATGCGGGAATACCACAGGTTAAGGTAAAGTCGAAGAAGACGATACTGAATAAGCTGCTCAAGCTCAGAAAGAAATATGCATACGGAACTCAGCACGACTACTTTGATCACAGCGAGGTTGTTGGATGGACCAGAGAGGGCGACGAGGAGCACAAGGATTCAGGACTTGCGGTTGTCATGTCCGATGGAATGGGCGGCACCAAGAGAATGTATGTGGGCAGACAGTTTGCGGGAGCACATTTTGCAGATGTCATGGGTAATGCCAAGTATGACATCAAGATAGATGACGAGGGCTGTGGTGAGTTCTATGTCAACAGAAGAGGCCTTTCAGTCTGGATCAAAAAAGATTGCAAATTATAAGAAAGTGGTATATAGTATATATTACTTTATCACGCTAAAGTCGTGAAAGTCAAAAAGGAGCTTAGACATGGGAAAAACAGTACATACAGAGGCAGTACAGGATCTGTTTGAGGCAATACTTACATTGGAGACAGAAGAGGAGTGCTTTAATTTCTTTGAGGATGTATGCACGGTGAATGAACTGTTATCTATAGCACAGCGTTTTGCAGTGGCCAAGATGCTGAAGGAAGACAACACATATCTGGAGGTTGCGGAGAAGACCGGAGCGTCCACAGCCACGATAAGCAGGGTCAACAGATCCCTGAATTATGGCAAGGACGGATATGAGCTTGTATTTTCAAGAATGAAGAGCTTCCAGCAGATTGACAAGCAGAGCAACGAGAAAACCGACAAGTAGTCAGACAAAACCCCTGAACGATAAAATGTAATCGTTCAGGGGTTTTATTTTGTGTTACAGGCTGGAGTCCTGTGAAATCTGGTCGCAATACTTGTTGGTTGTGCGTAAGCTGACTATTTTTTCTTGCCCTCGGCTGCGGCGTTTGCCTGTGGCTGCTTAGCCTTTGCGGCTTTGGCTGCTGCCTGCTCTCTGGCTTTCTGTGCCTGGGCTTTAGCCTTCGCCTTGGCATCTTCCTCAGATTCCTGTCTGAGCTTGTCTACCAGATGCTCCACATATTTCTTCTTGGCATATATATCAACTGAGAGAAGTGAGATCATGCTGAGATCGTGGAGATAGGAGTCCTTCTCAGGATCGTACATGGCATCAGCCTTGTTGGCTGTTCTCACGATATCCTTGATGATGTCACCGTAATGCTGGGATAGATGCTCATACAAGTGGGCGTATATATCAGAAATATCCTTTCCGTCCTTGTTGGAATCAAAATAACCATCTATAAGAGGCTCAAGCAGAGTCTGTATATCGTTGATGCTGAGCATGTTCTTCAGGTAGTATATATAAATGAGCAGTATAAGGTGCTGCTTAGAATATCTCTTCTTGTTAGGCGATGGCAGAAGATTGTTCTTCGTGTAGTTGTTGATCATGGTCTTGGTCATCACCTTGTCCTCGTCATTGCGCCTGTTCTTTCCAAGCTGATCCTCCATGAAGGTGGTCAACTGATCCATGTACAGGTCAATGGAAGGAATATCCTTAGGGTTTATATAATCAAGGCCACCGGCCATTGATATTATGTCTTTAATATTTGTCTTTTTATCCATATAGACACCTCTTATAATTGGAGCACGCACAGGAACTGCTGTGCGAAAATGCTGTTCATAAATACCGTTCACAAATTGACATATTCCAACAGTTGTACGTGCTGTGTGTTTACGCAGCATGTGCTGTTTTGTGCAGTATGTGTTGTTTATGCAGTGTGTAATACCGCATATAAACAGTTGATTTTGAATCAACACGACATATTATATAGTATTCAAAACTACATTACAAGGTTGTTTTACTATAAAACGTATTAATTTGTTAAAAAATCAAGAGGAAAGAGAATGCTCAGGACGCTAGCTGGCTGCAAGCTTGACGATTGTATCTTTTTGAGCCGAAAAAAAGAGAAAAGCACACAAGCTTTCGCAAGCCTGTGTGCTTTTCGTAAATTTCTTCGAGAAATATCACAAAATTGTATCTTTTTCAACGAAAATGTCTGGTTGCGCAGACCCCCGAGATCGGAAGAGCG
>OLJA01001094.1_pt1 | contig 14982 bp, 16 predicted proteins | sample 1601401 | NCBI WGS metagenome assembly OLJA01 (sample SAMN01915217, study PRJEB22387) | human gut metagenome | isolation source: stool | host: Homo sapiens | place: USA | reverse complement strand
AATTCTTTCTTTAATTTATTATTATACAGTATATGAGTGATAATACCATTTAATGTGCTACTTCCGATTATAGTCAAAAGTATTGAGGTTATTATATTTTGCTTATCCAATAGTATATCTCCTTGTCCCCAAATTGTAATCTTATTCTTTCTTCGGTTTCCTCTTCCTCTTCACATAAGAAAAGTCAGGAAACAAGTCTTTCAATGCTTCTGCAACCTCTTCATTTTCAATCATCTCCTGAATCATCATCTGGTCATCATCTGCTAAATCAAGAGATACCGAGTAAGATGTATCACTATCTATCGGATTTGCAGGGAAGCGGATTTCTTTCTTGTAATAATCACTTTCGGTGATTTCTCCGTCCTCAAGCTTATCTCTTAATCTTGCCCAATACTCAACCATCTTTTTGAATGAATCTAAATCTTCCTGCGGACGATATCCGGCACTTGGAAGCCGTTTTTCAAACTTTAATACTACTTCGCCATCCTTTATGGTAGGTCGCAATCCATATGCCCATTCCATATCAAATAACACATGGAGTGCACTGAAGATATTTGCTACATCCGGATCCGACAATGCAAAGAAGCTGACATTAAGATGATTTGCAATATTAAGCAAAGTTGCCTCGTCGGGATAACGGTTTCCTAATTCGTAGTTTCGGATTGTGGACTCATTAAGTCCGCATCGCTCAGCCAATTCCTTTTGGGTAAGTTCGGCTGCGATTCGGAAGTTTCTGATTAAAACGCCTACTCGGCTGGTAAATTTATCGCCCATTACAAAAGCTCCTTCTTTTCAAACTATATACAGTATAACACCAACAGTGCAAAAATGAAATGTTTTTGATAAATAATATTGACAGTACAGAAATGAACTGCTAATATAATACACAACGCAACCGTTCAAAAATGAACTGAACAATAAAAACGAGAGAGGAGGTAACAGTTTATGGAGAACAAAAGATTTATCAATGTGCAGGATGTAGTGGAAGAGCTTGGAGTCTCGACATCATATGCATATAAGCTTATACGCGAATTAAACGCAGAGCGAGCGGCAGATGGATTTGTGACAATCAAGGGACGAGTCAGCAGACAGTATTTTGATGAACGAATCTATGGAACAACAGATAAGAAAGAGGTGGTTTGATGGCAGTTATTAAAAACCAAAAGACCGGAATGTGGGAGGTCAGGACTTATTATAAGGACTGGACCGGCACACGAAGGCAAAAAACCAAGAGGGGCTTCGCTAAGAAGAGCGAGGCCCAGGAATGGGAATGTGCTTTTAAGCTGAAGAATGAAATGAATATCAATATGAAATTCAAGGATTTCGCGGAATTGTACCTTTCGGATATTCAACCAAGAATTAAGTACAACTCGTTTCTGACGAAGAAGCACATTATTGAAACAAAGATTTTGCCATACTTTGGACACAGAAAGTTGAATGAGATTCGTCCGGCGGATGTGATTCAATGGCAGAATGAGATTATGAAACTCAAGAAGGACAACGGAGAAGCGTATTCTCCGACGTATTTAAAAACCATACACAATCAGTTGAGTGCCATCTTAAATCATGCAGTTAATATGTATGATTTGAAGGATAATGTGGCTCGAAAAGCTGGTTCTATGGGGAAGGAAGAGTCGAAGGAGATTATGTTTTGGACGCAGGAGGAGTATCAGGCATTTATTGAGCAGGTGGCTGACAAGCCAATCTCATATTATGCATTTGAAATTTTGTATTGGACAGGAATTCGTGAAGGAGAACTGCTGGCACTGACACCTAACGATTTTGATTTTACGAAGAAAACACTTCGCATCAATAAATCGTATCAAAGGCTGGAGGGGAAGGATGTAATTACAGATCCGAAGACACCGAAGAGTAATCGAGTGATTGTTATGCCGGATTTTCTTGCTCTTGAAATTGAAGATTTTATCAGTAGATTGGATGGCATTAGAAATGATGATAGGATTTTCACCATTTCAAAGAGTTATTTGCATCACGAGATGAACAGAGGCGCAAAGTTGGCAGGTGTTAAGAGAATCAAGATTCATGGACTCAGGCATTCACACATTTCACTGCTGATTCATATGGGCTATTCGGCACTTGCGATTGCTGAAAGAGTAGGACATGAGGCAGTTGATATCACTTATCATTATGCACATTTATTTCCAACGGTACAGTCAGATATGGCTGTGCATCTGGATTCAGAAAGGGAGGAGCTTATCAATGTCAGAAAAAAATAGAGATGCAAAAAACAGATGGAGAACGGTGACAGTGGCATTTCGCTTGTCACCAGAAGAAAATGAGGAACTTACTAACCGCGTAAAAATGTGCGGGTGCAGGACGAGACAAGAGTATATTATACAAAGCATTCTGCATCAGAAAGTTGTGGCTACAGGCAATCCGTTAATGCTGGTATCATTTCGGCAGAATCTGCAGCATATTGAAGCGGAACTGGAACGGTTACAAAAAGCGGACGAGATGGATTCGGAGCTACTGACACCAATACGGACAATGCTGGAGATATTGGAGGCGTTTCGTGAAACGCCTCGTACTCTGGCAGGTATGGAGAGGCTGACAGCCAGTGATGAAGACTAAAAATGTGTTGAATATCGAAAGGAAGCGATTGCCATGGGACAGCAAACATTATTTGAAAAAATAGGAGTTAAGTATGAGGAAAGAGACGGATTGCTTTATCCGTTAATCACATTAGATGTTAAGGATGATGGTGTGAATGTTGGAAAATACGGGCATATGTGGATGCAATATTTGAAGTCAGAATATCCACAGCGGTATCGGAGTCTGCTGCGATTCGGGGAACTGAACCCAAAGGCAGCAGAGGTAAATGAAGTGGCTTATGAATTGCTTGAGGATATTGAAAAGGAATGGCTACAAAAGCATAAGCCGAGGAATAAAAATTCTTTTTCAGAAATGTATAAGCTGAGAACGGAAGCAAGGCTGATAGCAGAGGAAGTTGTATTACATGATGTGGTGAATTGTTATCACTAGATGCAAAGAATGGCACGATACATAGCTCATTTATTCCTGCCAGCACATAGACATGTTCATGTGCTTTGGCTGAATATAGGGCAAGTTGTAGAATTCAAATGAAGTGGAGCTGCTGGTGGTAAACAATATGTCGCGTATCCGCGACTATAGCTCCCGGCAGGGCGCAAAATCCGCTTGCGGGTCTGCATTTTTGATGCCGTAGGTGTCAAAAGTGCTTTTGCGTTACTTTTGACAAAAGTAACAAAACCTTCCCTGGGAAATTTGCTGATATGTGCCGTATCCGGCACGAGTACGTATAAGAAGGAGGTGTACGAGTACATAGGAAAAGGAGGTTGATTTCGAATGGAAAGAACGATTAGTTTTATGAATGGAGAAGGGGCATTTGGTCATAATACAAGAGCATTTATTGCGGCAAATGTGGATGCCGACAGAACAAAAGATAATATCACTCTTGTGAATGAAGATTTGAAAAAGGTGTATCACAAATTGTTTGATGATTCCCTTAAAAAGTACAATGCCAAGCAGAAACGCAAAGACAGGCAGATTAAGAATTATTATGACAAGATTTCAAGAAGCAAGCAGGAGAAACTTTTTTATGAAGTCATTGTGCAAATAGGGAACAGAGATGATACCGGTGTGGGCAGTGCTGCGGCTGATACTGCAGTTAAGGCATTACAAGATTATGTGGAGTTATTTATTCACAGGAATCCCCAGCTATATGTATTTGGGGCTTATATCCATATGGATGAAGAGACACCACATGTGCATATAGATTTTGTACCATTTTCAACAGGTAATAAGAGAGGATTAGAAACAAAGAATTCTCTTAAGGGTGCGCTTGCCTCCAGAGGCTTTGAGAGTGAGGGCAAGGGTAATACTGAATGGCAGCAGTGGTCGGAGGCAGAGAAAGAAGATATTGCCATGATAATGCAGAAATATGGTATCGGTTGGAAGAAACTTGATACACATAATCCGCATTTGTCAGTTCTGGATTATAAGAAGCAGGAGCGTAGCCGGGAAGTTAAAGAATTAGAGCAGGAACTTGAAGATATCGGCGTTGTAATTGGATTAAAAGAAGAACACGAAGCTCAGTTGAACGATGAGATTCATAAACAACAAATGTGCCTGAAAACAGAACGAGAGGAAGTGGAAAAGACCTTAGCGATAGTAACATCCCTGAAAGATAGAATCATGGAAGAAGGGGTTGTACAAGAAAAATATAATAAAGCTTTGGCTGCTGATAGTCAGGAATTGGAAGATATTATTGCAGATAAAAAGAAACAGTTGGCAGATGTGCAGGTAGCACTTAATAAGGCTCGTGCAGTATTTGAGAATGCAAATGAAAAACTGGCTCAGGCAGAGGAAGAATTGTCAGAGGTTAAAAAACTTAGGGATGACCTGATAAAGCAGGGTGATGGGGATTATTATCTAAAGGAAGAGGTTATCCGGCTGAGGTATGAAAACCAAAATCTGAAAGAGGAAAACAAGGGACTTAGGGAAAAACTGGATAAAGCATACGAATTTATGAAAAAGTTTGTGATTGAAGGAAGATCGCTGCTGGATAAGTTTCTGGAGTGGATTGGTGAGAAGATTAGAGAGGGGAGAGGAAGGTGATACAAAATTAATAGAATTGTTAAGATCTTGTAGTGGAGAAAACCTAGTATTTGTGGTAGAATTATTTTGAGTTTTTGTATACTTTTTTCTAATAGCTGCAAGGACTACACAGAAAAATTGGATGCCGGAGTACAGATTATTGGACTTATTAATATGATATAATTTATATGGCTAAATCTTATGACTTGGGTGGATAGGAGAAGGTATGCGGACAATGTTGTTAAGCTTTAAACCTGAATGGTATAACAGGATTAAAGAAGGAAGCAAGATTTTTGAATATAGAAGAACATTTCCAGATGAAGAAATATTGGCATATATGTATGTGAGTAGTCCAATGAAAATGATAGTGGGAAAGATTCATTTGGGACGAAAAATAGACATCAACACTTGGAAAGAGGAATACAAGGAAGACGCACAGGTGTGTGAAAGGGTAGATGATTTCCTTACAAGACACACATATGCCATGCCTATCTTATCTTTTCGGATGACCAAGGAAATAGACTTGGAAACACTTCGGAAGTTTAATCCGAATTTTGTATGTCCTCAAATGTATTATTATCTGGAAAACTATCCTGAATTGTTTGAGTTTATTAAGAAAAATGCAACAGACATTGGAAAGCCACAAGTTAATTCATTTGAAAACATAGGAAAAGAAGAGATATGTAGAAAACAATACTAGGAGGTCTTGTTATGGGTGATTTTGGTGATGCAGAAAGAAGAATATTAGCATTTATGGCTGAAGGAACAGAGTTCGTGTTCCAAGAGAAGAATTATAAAATAATTCTTTCAGGAAAACCAACATGCCATAAAGGTGAGCCTAAAACAGATATTTATATTTTAGCAGAATCGTCATCTGATAAGGTGGAAATAAAAATATCATATAAAAAAGAAAACGCTGATTTTATTGAGAATAAGATGAGTGCAGATAGAGCAGAGCAATTATTCGGCGAGGACTGGGTAAATATTATTGAGCAATCGACAATGGCTATAAGTGATAGATTTGAAGAAAGAATGCTCATATATAAGAATAAGTTTAAGAGAACGGAAAAGGGCGCTATCACTTTGGGATGGAAGTTTGAGCTTTTAAACAAAAATAGTGGAGATTTATCAGGTAAAATGCTACTTACAGAAGAACAGGTTATTGATGTGTATGCAGGTAGTAATTTGGTAGATGATAAACGAAATGCTATGGTGTCAGGACAGGTTATTGAGAATAGCGGCATAGCCAATTACATATTGATAAATGAAAATGTAAATTCGGCACAAGACGTAATTGATAAAATGGTTCCGATTAAAGAGTATGTGAAGATGCACCCTGATATTTACTTTGCATGTAAGGCATTGAATTATCGTACATTTGCTGGAAAATGGGATGGAGACAGACCACTTTCGGTTCAAGTGTATTGGAATGCTGAAGACAATAAACTTGTTCCCGAATTGGTGTATGATCAGCCATTAACTGTTAAGGGAAATGAAGTGGCGAACAGGTTGTTGCATTATATGAAAAAGCTAAAAATTAAAACAACAGACGACATTGATGATGACAATGCCGGGACAGATAGAATAATTTAGAGGTGAAACCATGGCTGTTATTTTAGAAGAAAGAGGGCGTGGCAAATTTAAGCCGGCTCCAGATTATAAAGTGGATGAAGTCAAGGAACTTTTGAATGCTAAAATTGAAGAAGAAAGACAAGCATTTGCTGATTGTAGTGAAGAAATAGAGTTTGATAAACTCAACTATGATCCGAATAAATGGAACTTGCTGTCATTGTTTTCGGGATGTGGTGGTCTTGATTTAGGATTTGAATTAGCTGGATTAAAAGCCGTTATGGGTGAAGAATTTATGGAAGCTGCATTTGCTGATAAAAAGTTTTTTGATGAAAACATTAATAATAATGTTTTTAATACGATTTATGTAAACGATATATTTGATGAGGCAAGAGAAACCTATGCACAGAATGCGGGTAAATATATATATATGGACAAGAGCGATATAAGAAAGATAAAGGAGTTTCCTAAGGCAGATATTGTATTAGGAGGTTTCCCTTGTCCGGGTTTTTCTGAGGCTGGACCGAGACTGGTTGATGATAAGAGAAACTTTTTATACTTGCATTTTATTCGTTGTTTGATGCAGAGCAAACCGAAAATTTTTGTGGCTGAGAATGTAAAAGGAATGATGACTCTTGGCAAGGGCGAGGTTTTTAAACAGATTGTTCAGGATTTTGCAGCAGCGGGATATACCATATATCACAAGCTTTTAAATTCGGCAGAATATGGTGTGCCACAGATACGAGAACGAGTGATTTTGGTTGGTGTCAGAAATGATATAGACTTTGAATATGTACATCCAGAACCTACACATGGGTATGGGGTTGAAGGTTTAAAAGAAGTAGTAACACTTCGTGATGCGATTGGTGATTTGGAAGATAATCCGGGAGATTATTTTACAGGCTCATATTCAACTATATTTATGTCACGTAACCGAAAGAAACTTTGGTCACAACCAAGTTTTACGATTCAGGCATCTGGTAGACAGGCACCTATCCATCCAGCAGGAGAGCCTATGGTACATGTAGGTAAGGATAAATATATCTTTAGTGATGGTGAAGAAAACAATAGAAGGTTGTCGGTTAAAGAGATTGCCAGAATACAGACATTCCCTGATTGGTATGAGTTTAGCAGGGGAACAAGTAATAGAAACGATAATGCAAAGCTGGATTTGGTTTATAAGCAAATCGGGAATGCAGTGCCGGTAAGATTGGCATTGGCTGTTGCTGAACCGATTGCAGAGTTTGCAAAGAAACAGTTGGAGAAAGAAAAAGAAGAAGCTGAATATGTTGTTGTTCGTAATGTAGGTGAGCAGAAAAGAATGATGGCATAAGAGGAGATTGAAGTAATATATCTAATAATACTTAAAAAGGAAGTGAAACTAATGACTTATGGTGTTGTGGATTTATTTTGCGGCGTTGGCGGATTAACATGTGGGTTAGAGGCAGCAGGGCTGGATGTTGTCGCAGGATATGATTTGGACGCCAGTTGTGAGTATACTTATACGCATAATAATGATGCTGTTTTTATAAATAAAAATATAGAGGATGTGACAGGAAAAGAAATAAAAAAATTGCTTAGGGGCTATGATGTAAAAATACTAGCAGGGTGTGCACCTTGTCAACCTTTTTCTAGGCATCAAAAAGATAAAAAAAATAGAAAAAAACATAAGGATTGGAAACTATTGTATCAATTTGGGAGATTAGTCCAAGAAGTCAAACCTCACATCGTGTCAATGGAAAATGTTCCAGAATTAGAAAATGAACAGGTGTTTAAGGATTTTGTGAAAATCTTAGAGGAACTGAAATATAATGTAACTTATGAAGTTGTTAATGCAGCAGATTATGGAGTTCCTCAAAGACGAAAAAGGTTATTATTATTGGCTTCAAAATTAAAAAAGATTAAATTTATTGAGCCAACTCACCAACAACCTGTTACAGTAAGGCAGGTTATTGGAAATTTACCACCAATTGCGGCTGGAGAGAAAAATGAAAATGATAATCTACATATAACAGCGACTTTATCCGATATAAATATTCAAAGAATTCAACATTCAGTTCAAGGAGGAACTTGGAGAGATTGGCCAGAAGAACTAGTGCTTGAATGTCATAAAAAAGATAGTGGACAGTCCTATTCCTCTGTTTATGGTCGAATGAGATGGGATGATGTTGCACCGACAATTACAACACAGTTTATTGGTTATGGAACAGGAAGATTTGGACATCCTGAGCAGGATAGAGCATTAACGTTGAGAGAAGGTGCAATGATACAAACTTTTCCTCAAAATTATTCTTTTGTTCCACCGGGAGAAGAAGTGGTTTTGAAAAATGTTGCAAGACATATCGGAAACGCAGTGCCACCTAGATTAGGAGAAATTATTGGATTAAGTATAAAGGAACATTGCAAAAAGAGAAAATATGTGAAAAAGGAGAGGTAATATATGGATAGCAAATATAAAATGTCGCTTAGTTTAAATGTGTTGAATCATTTGGGGATAAATTTATATAGTAATATACCCGCAGTCTTGTCTGAAATAGTGGCAAATTCATGGGATGCTGATGCTGAAAATGTTGAGATTACAATTGAGAATAATGAGATAACTATTTTAGATGATGGATGTGGAATGGATGCAAAAGATATTAATGAAAAGTTCCTTTTTGTTGGCTATCAAAAACGTAAAGAATCTGTTAAATCTCCTAAATTTAACCGGAAATATATGGGGAGAAAAGGAATTGGTAAACTCTCCATGTTTTCCATAGCAAATGAGGTTGAGGTGTATTCTCGAAAAAAAACAGAAAATGGATACGAGACAAATGCTTTAAAAATGAGTGTTGAAGATATTACAAAAAAAATTAAGAATAGTGTTGAAGATTCAAATGATTCATCAAGTTATTATCCAGACGTTTTAGAGTATGTAGATGAGGATATAAAAAATACAGGAACTAAAATTATATTAAGAAACTTAAAAAAATTAACGACTGTATTGACTGCAGATTATATAAAGAAAAGAGTGGCTAGACGCTTTGGAATAATTGGAAAAGAGTATAATTTTTCAGTGTTGGTTAATGGTGATGAGGTTACAATTAATGATCGTGACTATTTTCATAAGCTTAGTTATATTTGGTATTATGGAGAGTGTAGTAAAAAATATGCAGATAATAGTAATAAAGCTACTCACAAGGAGATGCGAGCAAATATTATAAAAGTTAATGGTGAAGAGTATAGAATTTCTGGTTGGATTGGTTCGGTTGATGCTTCAGGAGATTTAAAAGATGGCGAAGATAATTTAAATAAGATAGTTATACTTGTAAGAGGAAAACTTGGACAAGAAGATATATTGGCCGAGTATTCAGAAGGTGGATTATATTCAAAATACTTAATAGGGGAAATAAATGCTGATTTTTTTGATGAAGATACATTAGATGATATGGCGACTAGTAATAGGCAGGAATATCGAAAAGATGATGAACGATTTATTGCTTTGCGAAAATTTATATATGAAGAGTTGAAGTATATTCAGGGAAAGTGGACTGAACTTCGAAATGAATCGGGTGAAAGTAAGGCGAAAGAGTTATTACCAGTTATAGACAATTGGGTGTCTAGTTTGAAGGGTGATGATAGGAAATATGCGAAAAAAATGTTTGGAAAGATTAATCAAATTGTTGCAGACGATGAAAAAAAGAAGGAAATTCTCAAGTATAGTGTTTTAGCTTTTGAAAAACTAAAATATTCCAGACACTTAAGTGCAATTGATGAAATTGATGCAGAAAATTTCGAGGTATTTAAAGATATTTTTGTCGGATTAGATGAACTTGAGGCAACTTTGTATTATCAAATAATTAGAGAACGCATTGAGGTAATACAGAAGTTCCAGGGAATTACAGATGAAAATGCGTTGGAAAAGGTGATTCAAAATCATTTATTTAATCATTTATGGTTACTTGATCCATCATGGGAGCGTGCAGAGGGAACGGATTATATGGAAAAAACTGTTCTTAACGCTTTAAATAGTGAGTTTGAGGGACTTACAGTAGAAGAAAAAAGCGGTAGACTAGATTTAGGATATCGAAAAACTGCAGGAAAGCATGTTATTATTGAACTAAAACGTGCTGATCGTGTGGTTAAATCAGATGAAATGATAAAGCAGGTTATGAAATATAGAGATGCATTAACTAAGGTTTTGACGGAAACCTATGGTAGCGATTATTCATATGAAATTCTTTTTGTGGTAGGGAAGCCTATTGATAATAATGATAGCCTAGATAAAAGAGAGATAGTAGATAAAATGTTAGCTCCATTGAATGCTCGTGTAGTTTATTACAAAGAATTGATAGAAAATGCATATAAATCATATCATGAATATATAGAAGCCAATAAGCAATCGCAGCCATTGATTGATATGTTTTCACAGTTAGAGCAAATGGAATAGATTATTTTAAGGTGAAGCATCTGTATTTTCTTTTTTGCCCGGAAAGATCGACAGTAATGTAAGATTTTTTGAAGAGAGGAGATTTGTCAAGTGCATTAAGTATTTTTTGTATTGTTTTTTGAGGATGATCTGTAGTTATATTGTTTATTTTTGCACATTCTTCCAATAAAGATAAATCACCATACCATACACTTGCGCGGTGATTATTGACAAGTATTTCTTTCATCGTTGTATCAATATTCATATTAGCAAATCTCCTTAAAACATATAATATAGAGTATATGTAAAAGGAGTAAGATATATACGAGTGACAACAAAATGACAATACAATCCATTAAAAATCCACGCACCAGATAGAATTCAGACAAAACTGATGGATTTCTCCCACAAATAGCAACCATAATCACTACAAAACAACTTTGTGATTAAGAGTTTGAATAACGGACTAAAATGCCGAAAGCCTGTATTTATGCGGGTTTCCGGCATTTGTTTTATCAAATGGCTCTAGTTTGGCTCTATTTGTGGGCGGGATAAGGGTTGCGAAAGCACTGATGGAGAAATAAAGGCATAATGGTAAGGAAAAAGTGATATATGCATCTTGGAAGCACAGGAATACTGAAAATTATAAGTTCAGCTGGAACAAAAAGTATGTTATGTACTGGAGAATTCCGGGAATCTGTGGGGAGTAATTGCGGGAAAAAAGGGAAAAGCGTATAATGCAAGAAAATAATGTTTTCACAGTGTAAAATAGAGGAGAGAACTATCATGCAGAAAATACTGATTGTAGAAGATGATACAAATATCAATAATCTGCTTCAGGAAGCATTATCCAAAGCAGGCTATTCCTGTGAGCAGGCGTTTTCCGGAACTGAGGCAAAGCTGCTTTTGAATATGCAGGAGCATAGCTATGCACTGGTGTTGCTGGATTTGATGTTGCCGGGAATTACAGGAGAAGCAGTTCTGGAGGAAATACGGAAAAAGGGAAATCTTCCGGTTATTGTTTTGACTGCGAAAGATAGCTTGGATGAAAAGGTAAAGGTTTTAACTAGTGGGGCTGATGATTATATAACGAAACCTTTTGAAATCAGAGAGGTACTGGCAAGAATTCAGGTACAGCTTCGTCATACAGAAGAAAAGGAAATAAAAGAATCTAACCTTTCGTTCAGAGAGATGGTATTGAACAAAGCTACTTTTCAGGTCAGCATTGGTGGAAAAATACTTCCTAAGATAACAAGACAGGAGTTTGCGATTTTAGAATTACTGCTCAGAAATCCGAAGCAGGTTTTCAGTAAAGAGGACATTTTTGAATATGCGTGGGACGAACCATATATGGGTGAAACAAAAACTCTGGATGTACATATAAGCAATATTCGTAAAAAGATAAAAACAGTTACATCTGAGGAATATATTGAAACAGTCTGGGGAATCGGTTATCGTCTTCATCTATAATCTTTACTCTTTTTTTACTATTTATTTGCGTTTGATTAGGATTATTCCTTTATGATAAATGCAGATAAGAAAAAGGAGATGAAAAACTTGAGCGAAATGTTATTGGAAACAAGAAATTTGACTAAGCAATATGGACACCATAAAGCTGTGGACAGTGTCAATATGCATATTAAAAAAGGTGCTATTTATGGTTTTATCGGTCGGAATGGAGCTGGGAAGACAACTTGTCTGAAGATGATCAGTGGACTTTCCAAGCCAACTTGTGGAGAAATCGAGATGTTCGGATACAAGGGAAAGGATTTGCAAAAAGTTCGATCACGGATAGGATGTCTGATTGAGGCACCGGGACTTTATGGAAATATGACTGCATATGAAAATCTGAATATCAAATGCAAGCTGTTTGGAATAAAGAAAAAAAGTTATATTGAAGAAATATTGAGAATTATCGGTCTGGAGGATGTGGGAAAGAAAAAAACAAAACATTTTTCACTTGGAATGAAACAGCGTTTGGGAATTGGTCTTGCTTTGGTTGGAGAACCAGATTTATTAGTTCTTGATGAGCCAATCAATGGATTGGATCCACAGGGTATTGCAGAGATCCGGGATACGATTCAGAGACTTCAGAAAGAGAAGAATATGACAATATGCATTTCCAGTCATATTCTTGAGGAATTATCGAAGATTGCTACTGATTATGGAATTATTCATAATGGAAGTTTATTACAGGAAATTACAAGAGAAGAATTAATAAGAAGATGCAGTGAACGGATAGAGTTGACATTGGATCATCCGAAACAGGCGATTCCGGTGATGGATTCTATGGGATTTACCAACTATCAGGTAACAGATAAAGAGCATATTCATATTTTTGAACGATTGAATGAAAGTGCAGCGTTGAATATGGAACTTGCAAAGTCAGGAATTCCGGTAAAAGGGATTTCCATAACCAGTGAAGAACTGGAAACTTATTTTCTGAATCTGACGGGAGGTGCGGATCATGCTTAATATAATAAAAATGGATTTATACCGGATGCTTAAAACCAAAAGTATGTATGTAATCTGGATCGTACTGGCAGCAATATTATTGATTACAACATCTTTATGCAAGACAGATTATGAGCTTTTGACTGAAAAGGATGCCATGGAACAGGAGCAGGTTACTGAACCTACTGTGGATAATATTAATGTGGGAATGATGGTAACGCTGCCTACGGAGCCGGGAGAAAAGGTGACGGTATATGATATCTTTTTTGCCAATTCCCAAGGAAAATTGTATGCACTGCTTTTGGTGATTTTTACTGTTCTGTTTTCAACAGCGGATATCAGTAGCGGATATATTAAGAATATAGGAGGTCAGGTTAGAAATAGAGGAACTCTGATTTTTTCCAGGGCAATTGCCTTGGCTGTCTTTACGGTACTGACAATGGCAGGTGCATTCTTATTTCAGGCAGCGGCGAATGGTATTGTTTTCGGGGAATTGGAATGGGGAAATACAAAGGCAATTTTATCTTATTTTGTGACTGAACTGGCTCTTCATTATGCACTTGTGCTGATTTGTATGGCGATTGCAATTATTTTGAAAAATAATGTAATCAGCATGGTCATTGCTGTCTGTCTTAGCATGAATGTAATGACCATTGTGTATGGGGGGATCAATAGTGCTATTCAAAAAATAGGAATTCAGAATTTCCAGATTTATAAGTATACGATAACAGGAAAATTATCACTGCTTCCTATGAATCCGAGTGGAAATGAGTGTTTGGCGGCATTTGGTGTGGCAATAGTGTTCATCGTTATGATGATATCAGTAAGCAGCGTTGTTTTTCAAAAGAGGGATATTTAACGGATGTATATCGTAATTGGGATATTAGCAGGAATTATTATCTTACAATTTATTATTATGTGGAAATACCAGCGGCAGGTGAAAGACATCTGCCGCCAATTGGCGTTTATGATGAAACATGACAGTAACATGTTGATTAACCATGAATTTGATGTGGGTGGAATAGGAAAGCTTTCTGACAAGTTGAATGAGCTTCTGGAACTGCGAAGAAAAGAGAAGCAGCATTATCAGGAGAAAGAAGCTCTGATTGCGGACACTTATACAAATCTTTCTCATGATATCCGCACACCACTGACATCTTTGGACGGATATTTCCAGCTAATGGAAGAATGTGAAAATATAGAGGATCAGAAACGTTATTTAAGCATTATCCACGAAAGAATTCATAGTCTGAATGAAATGTTGGAAGAACTTTTTATGTTTACAAAGTTAAAAAACGAATCTTACAGTTTGGAATTGACATTGTGCTGTATGAACCGGATTTTGAAAGAAACAGTTTTTTCATACTATGATGAATGGGTAAGAATGGAAATTCAGCCGGATATTCAGATTACGGAAGAACAGTTGTATATACATGGAAACAGGCAGGGACTCTGCCGTGTTATCCAGAATGTGATAAAAAATGGGCTGGATCATGGAGAAAAGAAGATTAGCATTGTGTTGGAACGTGATCAAAATCAGGCGGTGCTTAGAATCAGCAATCAGGTTACACATCCAGAACAGATTAATATAGATCAGGTATTTGAGCGATTTTATAAAGCAGATGTTGCCAGAAGTAAAACATCTACTGGATTGGGACTATCTATTGCAAAGGAGTTGGTTAGTCGGATGGATGGAGAGATTGAAGCAAAAATAGAAAAAAAAGAGTTTATTGTTGAAATGAACTTTCCGATTGTAACCGATGCTAAATAGTATTTTGCGACGTAGAGGGATAATCAATAATTTTTATTTATCCTTGCAGAAGCATTAGCTCTTATTTTAGGATACTATCTAAGGAAAGTACCCATGACAGGGCGTTAATCGTCCGGGGGTGCTTGCTTAGCGCCGATGACGGCTTATGAGATCATTTCGATTTTCATTGGGATATTAGCATTGT
>OLJA01001091.1_pt1 | contig 15013 bp, 10 predicted proteins | sample 1601401 | NCBI WGS metagenome assembly OLJA01 (sample SAMN01915217, study PRJEB22387) | human gut metagenome | isolation source: stool | host: Homo sapiens | place: USA | reverse complement strand
GCATCAACAACGCAGTTCGTCCTCTGGGCATGAACTACTCCACCTTCATGGCTGGCCTGAAGAAGGCTGGCATCGAGCTGAACCGCAAGATGCTCAGCGAGATGGCCATCAACGATCCCAAGAGCTTCGCAGCTCTGGTCGAGACCGTGAAGAACGCCTAATAGACCTTAAAAAAGACGCCCGCGCGTATCAAATACGCGGGCGTCCTTTTTGTATGTTTTGGTAGTTGGAGGAAAGACGGATGGAGAAGATCACCAGCCGGGAAAACGCAAAAGTCAAATACGCCTGCCGTCTGGCGTCCAGCGGGGCGTTCCGCCGGGCCGAGGGCCGCTTTCTGGCCGAGGGGCGGAAGCTCTGCCCCGAGCTTTGCCGGGGCGCAGAGCTGGAGACCCTCTTCTGCACCGAGTCGGCGCTGGAAAAATGTCCGGAGCTTTCGGAATTGCCGGGCGAACACTACCTTGTGGAAGACCATGTGGCCGATAAGCTGGCCGACGTGGGGACCCATCAGGGCGTGTTCGGCGTCTTCCGCACCCCGGTGCATACCTTAGAAGAGGTGAAGACCGGCGGGCGCTACCTCGCCCTCGAGCGGGTGCAGGACCCCGGCAACGTGGGAACGCTGCTCCGCTCTGCGGCGGCCTTCGGCTTTGACGGCGTGCTGCTCAGCGACGGCTGCGCCAGCGTCTTTGCACCCAAGACCCTTCGGGCCTCCATGGGCGCAGCGGTGCGCATCCCCGTCATCGAGGCGGGGAAGATGCCCGAGGCCATCGCCCTGCTGCGGGAAAAAGGCATCACCTGCCTTGCGGCGGCGCTGTACCAGTCCCAGCCGCTGAGCGCGGCGGCGTCCCGCTATCCGGGCGGCGTCTGTGTTGTCATCGGTAGCGAGGGCCAGGGCCTGACCGATGCGGCCATTGCCGCCTGCGACGGCACCGTCCGCATCCCGATGACCGACCGGGTCGAGAGCCTGAATGCTGGCATCGCGGGCAGCATCCTGCTGTGGCATTTCCGGGAGGAGAGCCTGTGAGCGGGCCGGACCCTGCCTGGGGTCAGACCAGCTTCTTCCCGCCTGAACCGGCCCCCGACCCGCTGCTGTGCTGGCTCTGGCTGGCGGGGACGCTGGGCGCGGGCAGTCAGCGGGCCGGAGCCGTGCTGGACGCCTTCGGCGGGGCGCAGGAGGCATGGGAGGCCCTGCGCCTGCCGGAGGCCGATGCCCCCGAGGCAAGCGGGCAGATGCTGTACTACCAGCCGCCCGACGAGCAGTGCGCCCGCAACGGATATGATACGCTGCTGGAGCATGAGATCACGGCAGCTGTAACCGCCTGCAAGGCCAAGGAGGTGCGCCACCTGCTGGAGCGCTTTACCGCCAAAATGCTGGAAAAGAACATCCGCGGGTATGAGCGGCAGTTTTACATCCAGCGGCTGGTGGCGGCCATGCTGGCCGTGGCGGAAAACGCCGGGCTTTCGGTCAACCAGGTGCTGGCCGACCGGCAGGCCAACCTGTTTGAGACGATCAGCAGGATATACACCGCCGACCAGATGCAGAATTTCCTGATGGACGAGGTGGCCGTGCCTGTTATGGACCTGCTGACCGAGTTCCGCCAGACCAGCTCAAGCGAGCTGGTCAAGAATGTGCTGGCGCTGATCAAGCAGACGCGCGGCGATATTACGCTGAATGAGTGCGCCGACCGGCTGAACTATAACCCGAGTTATATCTGGAAGGTGCTGCGCACCGAGAAGGATACCAGCTTCAGCGATCTGGCCAACAATGAAAAGCTGGAGATGGCCAAGGAGCTGCTGCTGACCAGCGACATGACGGTCGTGCAGATCGCCGAGACGCTGAACTATTCCAATGTGCAGAATTTTATCCGGTTTTTCAGCAAAAAGGTCGGCATGACCCCCGGCAAATACCGCAAGGATTATCAGAACGAGAAGAAGTGAGGGTAATTGCCCTCACCTACAGCAAAGACCGTGTCCGATGTGTTCGGGCACGGTCTTTGCTGTTATTCGGTTTCTATGCGCAGTACATTGACCTTGTCATCGTACTGGGTGCGGGTGCCGGTGATGTGGGGGATCAGGGCGTTGACCTCCATGACCAGCGCGCCCTCGGCGGTCAGATAGGGCTGGCCGTCCATCAGGTTTTCCTTGCCGTCAACCAGCAGGTGGGTGACGCCGACCTGCGCTGTCACGGTGTGCCCGCCGCTGTGCAGCGTCAGGCAGCCCCCGGCGGCGTTCCAATCATAGCAAAAGGCATCGGGGATGACCGTCTGCAGCCGCTCCAAAATGCAGAGCACCGCGCCCCAGACGCGGCCGTTCTCGTTGACGCTGCGCACGCCGCGGGTGTCAGGCTCCTGCCCGTTGACGAGGATCTTGGTGTAGCACTTGTCCTCCGGCTGGTATTTTGCTGCATCGGCCTGCGGGATGGGGAGGAAGGCATCGCGGCGCTGCGGCGCACAGGCGGCATAGTCCGGCAGGCGGCAGGGCAGCGGTGCGGCTGTCAGCGGTGAGAGGTCGGCGGGGTTGCTCTGCAGCGTGATGACATTGCGGATGCTGCCCATCACGCCGGTCAGGCGGATGGTGCCGGGCGCTGTGCCCGCGCGCAGAAATACGCGGTTGGTGCCGCACTCAGCATAGACATGGTTTTGGTGGATGACGCTGTCGTCATGGCCGTGACCCGCGAAGCGGCCGCTGTTGTAGCCGCCCAAAAACTGCGCGGGGCCGTCCAAGGTGAAGTCAATGCGCGCATCGCAGAGCGGGCAGACCCGCCCGGCGCTGTCCTGCACGGCAATATCGACATAGGCGATGTCGGCTCCGTCGGCGGCAAGGCCGCCCGGTGCGGTGTGCAGCGTCAACTGCAGGGCGGCGGGGCTGCCGGCGGTTTCCAGCCGGTCGGACGCGGAGGGTGTGCCGTCATAGCCGTAGCCCACGGCCTCGACCCAGCCGGACTGGGTCACATCCACGCCGGGAAAGGCGAACACAAAGGTATTCTGCGGCTTGTCGCACCGCCCGACACGGCGCCCGTTGACGAGCAGCTCGACCGCGGCAACAGGGTAGCTTGCCACCACATACACCGTCTTATGGTGCGGGTCACGGGTGTGCCAGACGCCGGTGCCCTCCCAGTAGGTGCCGTTAAAGCGCTTTTCTTCATAGCGATAGTTGGCAGCGGTGGGGGCGGGGTAGTTCCAGTGGCCGATGATCTTGACGGCGGGGGCCTCGCTCTGCATAACGCGGAAGCAGTCAAAGCTCTGCTTTTTGATCCGGCAGGGGTCCACGCGGCCGCTCATACGGGCATTTTCGCTGAAGGACTGGCGGCCATGCTGGGCAGAGTCCGTCCAGCAGAGCGCCGCACAGGCGCTGTAGTAGTTCTTGCCGGAGGCACCACCCATCCGATCGTTGAAAAACTCGGCGTAGCCGCGCGCGTTTTCAAGCGCGAGATCTTCACTGGTAAGGTCGTAGAAGTCGTACCCCATGGCTTTTTTGCCGCCCTTGCCGACCCAGCGGTTGCGGTAGTCGAAATCCGGCGGGGTGAAGTCGTCCCAGATGCGGCGGGGGGCCTCCTCGCGGCTGTACTCGGTCTCGGTGACGGGGCCGTGCTGCGACAAAAAGCGGGCGGCGTGGCGGTTCAGCATCGTGCCGACATACTCGCTCTCGTTGACGACCTCCTCGGTGTTCAGGGTGCGGCAGCCCATAAAACGCCCGCCGTGGGGGTCCAGCCGCTGCTTGAGCAGCCGCATCTCCCGCATGTGCTCGCGTGAGATCGAGTTGTTGCCGGCCTCCCAGAACAGAATGGACGGGTGGTTGCGGAAGGCGATGATGACATCGCGCATCAGCTCTACGCGCTGGTCCCACTGGCGGCCGAAGCTCTCCTTCTCCTTGTCACCGGCAGGCTGGGTGCAGACGATGCCGCGGCGGTCAAACGCACGGACATCGGCGGGGCTGCCCGCCACATGCATAAAGCGGATGTGGTTGGCGTTGCTCTCGCGGATGAGGGCGGCGTCCTCATCGTGCAGCCACTCGGGCGCAATGCCGATGGCCGCCCACTCGTTGGCGGCGCGCTGGGCGTAGCCGCGCAGCCACTGCACCGCGCCGTTGATGCGCAGGCCCCGGTCTTTGTCGTAGCTTACGGCGCGGAAGCCGGTCGTCAGCTGCTGGGCGTCGGTCTTTTCGCCGTTTACAAACAGCTCGGCCTCCACGGTGTAGAGGTAGGGGTCGTCAATGCTCCAGAAGCGCAGCGGCAGGGTGTCGGCCCCGGCGTGCAGCACAGTGACCGCCATGGAATCCGTGGCGGTCGGTGCGGGCAGGCTTTCGTCCTCCACAGGGCGGTAATGCCCGGGCACAGCCTCATCGGGGATATAGGCGTCCGCCGGGGTGATGCTCAGCGGTGGGACGGCGCGGCCCGTGGGGGCTGCGGTGGCCGGGGCACCGTCAAAGATGGCGGCAACGCTGCCGTCCGGGCGGCGCAGCGTGATGCGCAGCTGGGCGGAAACGGGGACCTTGCCCTCGTTGCGGATCTCGGCCTCGACCCGAATATCCGCCGTGGCGTTGTCCAAATCAAAATTCCGGCCGTAGACATAGAGGCCCTTGGTCTGCAAATTGGAGTAGAGCGGCAGCGTCAGATAGACAGCGGGCTTGAAAAACACCTGCACGGGGCGGGTGATGCCGCCGACCGAGGGATTGAAGTCGTTGCAGTTCCAGAAAAAGGGGACGCCCACGCGGTCGGCGGGGACGGCCTGCTCCTGCGGAAAGAGATAGCTGCCGGGGACAGCATCGGGCTTGTTGGGGGTCTCGGCAATGCAGAACGGCGCATTGCGGGTGGCGGTATTGTCGGTCGCAATGGCGATGAGGTTCGGCGCATCGTACCGCACATAGGGGGTAATGTCAAAGCCGAACGGCGCAACGCCGGCCTCATAGTAGCCGGCCAGCGTACCGTTTACATAGAGGTAGCAGGTCTGGCGCAGCCCCTCAAACGCAAGCAGCACCTTGTGGTTTTTGTGCCGCGCCGGAATGGTGAGGATGTTGCGGTAGAAGGCTGCCGTGCGGCGCTGGCCGCTGCCGCCGTCCTGAATGCGGTCACGGAACAGATCCTCATCATTGAAGGTGTGGGGCAGCGTGACGGGCTGCCAGCCGGTTTCCTGGTAGTCGGCCTCGTAAAAGGCGTGCCCCTCAGCGTCCCGGTGGGCGTCAACGGCCTTTGCCATGGGGAAGGCATCTGCCCGCAAAAAGTGCCAGCCGTGGTGGAAATAAAAGCTTTCGCCTTGCAGTGTAGACATAGCGTTTTCTCCCTGTCAGATGTGCTGTATACAGTTGCAGGCCCGCGATCTTATCTTTATCATACGCGCTGCCGCGGCAAAAAACAAGTGTCATTTGATGGGCAGAAGGTCTTGAAAGTGCGGCGCAGCGATAAACATCAAGATATGGAAACAGGACCTGTTTGCTGGCAGCAGGGCGGAGTGACCCAACCCCGCCGGCAAAGCGGGGCAGTCAGGGCAAGGCTGTGCGGTAAAGCCTCCGCAGTCCGTGAGGCTGCAGCAGGCCTAAAAACGCCCTTTGTCAAAATGCACAAAACAGGCAGGCACCATGTATAAAATATTCACAATTTCAACCCGAAACAGCAAACGATAGTGCCGGTAGATATAAGGATTGTTTTGTGTGTCATTCGCATTGATAATTGCGCTGCATCGTGAAATATAATGAAAATTTTCGCATGCTTTTGATTGTAGCCAAATCCGCAGAGCAGGGGATACAATGGAAGCAACGAAACAGCCGCCGCCGGATGACGAGGGCCCGCGATCCCGACCAAAGCACCGCGGCCGCCGGCTGATGAGAACACAAAGCAAGGAGGAAACGCTTATGGCACAAACCGCTGCGGTCAAGCAGAGCAAGGCCAATGCCCGCGCCCAGAAACAGCTGGGCCACAACACATGGCGCAAGGCGTTCATGCAGCACTACTGGTTATATATCATGATGCTGCCGGCGCTGCTCTACATGATCATCTTCAATTACCTGCCGATGACGGGCCTGTATATGGCATTTACCGATTTCAGCCCTTTCAACGGTGACACGATTCTGGAATCTGTGTTCGGCAGCCCCTTTGTCGGGCTGAAGTACTTTAAAAAGCTCTTCACCGGCCCGGACTTCTGGACGCTGTTCCGCAACACGCTGTCTATCTCGCTGGCCAACCTTTTCTTCGCCTTCCCGGCCCCCATCATTCTGGCGCTGATCTTAAATGAGCTGCGCTGCAAATGGTTCAAGCGCACAGCGCAGACGCTGGTCTACATCCCCCACTTTGTCTCCATCGTCATTGTGGCGGCGCTGACTTTCCAGATGTTCTCCACCACGGACGGCGCCATCTACCATGTGCTGACCCAGATCTTCGGCGCGAATGCACCCGACCTGCTCAGCGACCCCAAGCTCTTTCCCGCGCTGATCGTCGGCCAGAATATCTGGAAGGAGACCGGCTACGGCACCATCATTTATCTGGCGGCGCTGTCCAGCGTGGATGTGCAGCTGTATGAGGCTGCCAAAATCGACGGCGCAGGCCGTTGGCAGCTGATGTGGCATGTCACGCTGCCCGCCATCCGCGGCACCATTGTCCTGATGCTGATCATGAAGGTCGGCCAGCTTCTGAACACCAGCTACGAGCAGATCTTCCTGATGCAGAACTCGATGAACCGCGCAGCCTCCGATGTGTTTGACACCTATGTCTACACCAAGGGCATCACGGGCGGCCAGTACTCGCTGGCGACCGCCACCGGCCTGTTCAAGTCCACCATCAGTATGCTGATGGTCGTCACCGCCAACAAGATCGCCAAGCTGTGCGGCGAGTCCGGCCTGTACTAAAGAAGGGAGCTGTGCTACAATGACAATGCCCTTTACTCATAAGAAAGACGAGGTACGCGCCACCGGCACGCTGGAAGCCCGCACCCCCGGCGATCAGGCTGTACAGGTTCTTTTGTATGTCATCATTGCGCTGGTGGCGCTGGCCTGTGTGCTGCCCTTCATCTATGTGGTGGCCGGCTCCTTTGCGACCGAGCGCGAGCTGACCGAGCGTCCCTTCTTCCTGATCCCGCAGGATGTATCGCTGAACGCCTACCAGTACATCCTCAAGCAGGGCGATGTGTTCCGCGGACTGAAAAATTCGGTGATCGTCACCGTGATCGGCACGCTGATCAATATGTTCGTCTCCTGCACGATCGCCTACCCGCTGTCCCGCCCCTACCTCAAGGGCCGCAACGGCTTTATCAATATGGTCATCGTCACGATGCTGTTCACCGGCGGCATGGTTCCCGCCTACATTATGGTGGTCAATGTGCTGCATCTGGGCAACACCTACTGGGCACTCTGGCTGCCCACGGCGATGAGCGCCTTCAACATGATCATCATCAAGAACTACTTTCAGGGCATCCCCATGGAGCTGGAGGAGGCCGCCATCATTGACGGCTCCAACGATCTGATCACCTTCGTGCGCATCATCCTGCCGCTGTCCGCGCCGGTGCTGGCCTCGGTCAGCCTGTTCTACGCGGTCAGCCACTGGAACAGCTACTTCAATGCGATGCTGTACATCAACAACTCCGACATGGAGGTCATCACCATCGTGCTGCGGCGTCTGGTGTTCCTGACCACACAGGTAGCCGAGGATTCCACCTTCGACTGGGGCGCGGCCGGTATGCCGCCCATCAAGGCTGTCAAGATGGCCACCACGGTGCTGTCTACCCTGCCAATCCTCTGCATCTATCCGTTTGTGCAGAAGTTCTTTACCCAAGGTGTTATGGTCGGCTCGGTCAAGGGCTGATACCAAGCAATACAACCACTTTTATACAAAAAGGAGAAAAACGAAAATGAAAAAGGCACTTGCCCTCTCTATGGCGCTGGCGATGTCCGCCGCCATGCTCGCAGGCTGCGGCGGCTCCGCCTCCGACAGCACCTCCGCTTCCAGCGCTGCTTCCTCTGCGGATAGCGCTGCCTCCGGCACCCCCACCGTCAGCTTTATGATCCCCGACTTCACCGGCCATGTGCTGAGCAATGAACATTCCGATGAGGTCATCGCCAAGTACGAGGCCTACACCGGCACCCATGTCGAGTGGCGCACCGAGGCCAACGACACCTACAGCGAGAAGTTCGGCCTGACCCTGATGGACAAGGACAACATGCCGATGATCCTGACCGCAACCAAGACGCTGGACCAGAACGCCAACGCAGCCGATGCTGCCAAGCGCGGCGCCTTCTGGGATCTGACCGAGTACCTGCAGGACAGCGAGGCCTACCCCAACCTGTCCCAGATCAGCCCCGATGTTCTGAAGGGCCTGACCGTGGACGGCCAGATCATCGGCATCCCCCGCTCCCGCGCCATCGGCCGTAACGGTCTGGGCTACCGCACCGACTGGGCCGAGGCCGTGGGCATCACCGAGGCCCCCAAGACGGTCGAGGATGTCTATGACATGCTCTATAAGTTCACCTATGACGATCCGGACGGCAACGGTGCCAACGACACCTACGGTCTGGAAATGTGCAAATACACCGGCCCGTGGGATATTATCCAGACATGGTTCGGCTGCGGCAACGGCTGGGTCGAGCAGGACGGCAAGCTGGTTCCCGTACACCAGACCGCTGAGTATAAGGAAGCCCTCGACTGGATGCGCAAGATCTACGCCGACGGTCTGGTCCGCCCCGACTGGGCGACTGTGGACACTGCCAACTTCCAGGTTGACAGCCAGAAGGGCGTCACCGGTGTCTTTGTCGACACGATGGACGGCACCAAGCGCATCTGGAAATACTTTGAGGACAACGCCATTGCCGATGTAAACGATGCCTCCAAGATCGCCACCATGACCTCTGTCGGCCCCATCAACGGCCACACCCTTGCCACCACCGGCTACAACGGCTTCTACCTCATCACCAAGTCCGGTGCCAAGACCGAGGAGGACGTCAAGGCCTGCCTGCACTTCCTTGACAAGATGTGCGACCCCGAAATGATGGCGCTGGCCGACTACGGTCTGAAGGACATCTGCTATGACATCAACGCCGACGGCAAGATTGTTCCCAACGGCAAGTACGACACCACCAACTGCCCGCACGCAGGTCTGAATCAGGCTGTGCCCTATGTCCCCTACCTGACTGAGCAGAACCCCGATTACCAGCTCGAAAAGGCTGACTATCAGCTGGCTTACGAGGAGAGCATTGCCAACAACGTGCAGTATGCCGTGTTCAACCCCGCGCTGGGCTACCTGACCCAGTCCGACACCTACGCCGAGTGCGGCAGCGACCTTGTCCAAATTCTGGACGATGCCCGCACCCAGTATATCTGCGGCCAGATCGACGAGGCTGGTCTGCAGGCTGCCTTCGACCAGTGGAATGCCCGCGGCGGCACGCAGGTCATTGAGGAAGTCAACGCCCTGTACGCAGCAGATAAAGCCTAATTGAATGTGAGCGCCGCAGCGGATGTTGCGGCGCTCTTTTATGATGGAGGGAAAGTCCATGCAAATCTCTGTGCGCAGCCAGACGGCTGCCCAAACCACCCTTAGCTGGCAGCCGGTGGCCGGGGCCGCCCGCTACCGCATTTTGTGGAGCGACCGCCCTGGCGAGACCGTGCGGTTCAAAACGGCGGGCGAAAGCGGGGAAAGCCTTTTCACCTTCTGCCGCTCGACGCATATCCCCTATTACATCAAGGTGCAGGCGCTGGCAGAAAACGGGGCCCTGCTGGAGGAAAGCACACCCGTGCAGACCCCCGTGGGCCGCGTGCTGCAGCAGCAGCTGGAGGCGCTGTCCCGCGGACTGGTGGCTGTCACGGCAAACACCGGTGTGTTTATCAGCTGGCGGCTCTTTAAAAGCGAGGTCACCGGCCACAACGCCACCGGCCTGACCGGCACCGACTTTGTGCTCTATAAAAACGGGGTCAGGCTGGCCACCGTGACCGACAGCACAAACTATCTTGACGCGCATGGCACAAGCGGGGATACCTACGCCGTGGCCCCGCTGGTAAACGGCGTAGAAGGGCCCGCCTGCAGGGGCGTAAAGCCGTGGCAGAAGGGGTACTATGAGCTTCCGCTGCAAAAGCCGGCGGACGGCGTGACCCCGGCCGGGGAGCCCTTTGTCTACCATGCCAACGATATGAGTGTGGGTGATATTGACAATGACGGCGAGTATGAGTATTTTGTAAAGTGGGACCCTGATAACTCCCACGATGTGTCGATCAAGGGCTACACCGGACGGTGCTTTATCGACTGCTATAAGCTGGACGGCACGCTGGTCTGGCGGCTGGACATGGGGCAGAACATCCGCGCCGGAGCGCACTACACCCAGTTTATGGTGTACGACTTCAACGGGGACGGCAGGGCCGAGATGGCTGTTAAGACCGCGCCCGGCACCGTGATGACCCGCTTTGCGCCGGACGGCACCGTGCTGTCCCGCCGGTATATCACGATGCCGCAGAAGGATCTGGACGCCGGGTACAGCCACGCGGACAACTATGTCTGCACGGCGCAGGATTACCGCCTGCATATGGCCGAGGTGTTCCGCCGCTGGCACACCCACCCCGAGGTCGTAAACGGCCGCTGGCCCGCCACGGTGGAGCAGTGCTTCGGCCTTGCGCCGCAGTACGCCTACCCCCTGTGCGAGGCTGATGCCCTTGCGCTGGCCGACTATTTCCTTGATGTGTACGCGCCGAGCCGCAGCCCCAAAAACGAGCTGCGCAGGTTCGAGGGCTTTGTCTATGACGGCCCCGAGTACCTGACGATGTTCGGTGGGGACGGCACCGAGCTGGACACGATCGACTACCCCTACCCCCGCGTGGATGATGGCCTTTTGTGGGGCGATTATGCAATGCCCCGCATCGAGCCGTGCAACCGCGTGGACCGCTTTAACGCCGGGGTGGCCTATCTGGACGGCGAACGCCCCTATCTGATCGCCTGCCGCGGTTACTACACCCGCGCCACGCTGGCGGCCTACGACTTTTTTGAGAACCGCTTTCACAAGGTATGGGGTATCGACTCCGGCTTTGTGCCGATGGCGAACCCCTTCAACGACAGCGGCTGCCATCTCGCTGTCGGCACCGACCCTGTGTACGGCATTCTGGCCGGGCAGGGCAACCACAGTATTTCGACTGCTGACATTGATGGGGACGGCTGCATGGAAATTGTGTACGGCGCAGCAGCCATCGACCATGACGGAAGCCTGCTCTACTCCAAATACGGCACCCTGCCGGACGGCAGGACCCGCGCCAAGTTCGGCCACGGCGATGCGATGCATGTGGCCGACATCGACCCCGACAGCCCCGGTTTGGAGATTTTTAATGTCTACGAGGAGGGCGAGCGCGCCCCCTACGGCTGGGCACTGCGCGATGCCGAGACCGGTGATGTCCGCTTTGGCGAATACGCCGAGGAGGATCTGGGCCGCTGCATGATCGGCAAGATCGACCCGAACACCCGCGGCCTGCAGGTCTGGGTCAAGGATGTGTACGATGTAAACGGCCGCACGCTGGAGCTGCCAACCCCCGGCACGAATATGAAGATCTACTGGGCGGGCGATCTTTCGACCCAGATCACCGATGGTGCGGACTATCTGTACGGCGATCAATACGGCGTCATTAACGATCTGACCCACGGCGTTATGCTGCAGCCCGCGGGCACCGCCACCAACAACGGCACCAAGGGCAACCCCTGCCTGGTGGCCGATGTGCTGGGCGATTTCCGTGAGGAGCTGTTGGTGCGCACGGCGGACGACACCGCCATCCGCATCTACACCACCACCGATCTTACCCCCCACAAGCTGTTTACCCTGATGCACGATGCGCAGTACCGCTGCGGCGTGGCATGGCAGAACAACTGCTACAACCAGCCGTGCTACCCGTCCTTTTACTATGCAGGCGACATGGATTTTGCCAATGTGCTGCCGCAGCTGAACGCCAAGCCCACTCTCTGGATGGCGGGCGATTCCATTATGCAAAGCTACGCCTCCGAGGACAAGCCGGTGACCGGCTGGGGCGAGATGCTGCACACGCTGGCGCAGGGGGATGCTGTATGCTGCGCTGCCCACCGCGCGGACTGCCCCTTCCCGCAGGAGATGCGCTACGAGCTGCCGGGCCTTGTCATTGACAACTGCGCCATGGCGGGCCGCAGCAGCAAGACCTTCCGCGAGGAGGGGCGGCTGGACGACATTGCCGCGCATATCCGCCCCGGTGATCTGCTGGTGGTCAGCTTCGGCCATAACGATGCCAACCGCGCAAAGGCCGAGCGCTATGTCCCGGCGGATGCCTTCGGCGAGAGCCTGCGCCCCTTCTGGGACGCTGCCCGCAGCCACGGCGCAGTGTGCATCTTTGCCTCCCCCGTGGCGATGCGCGAGTTTGACGAGGCCGGTGTCTGCCACCCCTCGTTTGCCGCCTACCGCGAGGCGATGCGCGCCTTTGCCGCCGAGGTCGGCGCGCCGTTTATCGACCTTGGTGCCGCTACCGCTGCCGCCAACACCGCCTTTGGCGCTGAGCGCTGCAAGGCCCGCTATATGTGGGTGGGCGCAAAGCAGGACAACGCCCACCAGCAAAACGCCGGCGCCTGCCGCACGGCACAGGCCTTTGTGCAGCAGCTTTTGCAGGATACCACCCCGGCACTGGATGTGCTGCGGGCGAATTTCAAATAAATTTTGACAAAAAAGAAGGTTTTGTTTATGAACTACACCGAACCGAAGGTCATTTACACCTGCTTCCCCGGCGGCAAGCATAAGGTGCTGACGATGAGCTATGATGACGGCCGTTTGGAGGACCGCCGCCTTGTCGAGCTGTTCAACCGCTACGGCATCCGGGGCACCTTTAACCTGAACGGCGGCCTGCCCCGCCCCGAGCGCATCCCCGAGAGTGAGTGGGTCGAGCTGTACAAGGGCCATGAGGTCGCCTGTCACACCTACCACCACCCCACCATCTCCCGCAGCCCGCTGGACCAGACCGCCCGGCAGGTGCTGGCCGACCGTATGCAGCTTGAGGGCGTCATGGGCTACCCCGTGCGCGGCCTTGCCTACCCCAACGGCAGCTGGACACCGGAGATCGCCGCCCTGCTGCCCGCGCTGGGCATCCGCTACGCCCGCGTGGTGGGCGACACCCACGACTTTGCGATGCCCCACGATTTTATGACATGGAAAGCCACCTGCCACCACACCCACAACCTGCTGGAGGACGGCAAGCGCTTTGTAGAGCTGTACAAGACGCAGTATCTCTACATGATGTATGTCTGGGGCCACAGCTTTGAGTTCCGCACCGAGGAGGACTGGGCCTTGATGGAGCAGTTCTGCCAGCTGGCCGGCGGGCGTGAGGACACATGGTACGCCACCAACATCGAGATCGTGGACTACATGGCCGATGCCGCCCGCCTGCAGTACACCGCCGCGGGCGATAAGGTCTGCAACCCCAACGCCCAGTCCATCTGGGTCGAGGTGGACGGCCGCCACTATGAGATCCCCGCCGGAAAGACAGTGGCGCTGGTATAAGCGGATTCGCAATTTAAAAAGGAGAGAGCAATGGCAAACCTGATTTTTGACAAGGCCCAAATTGAAGCCACCATCGACAAGATCGTGGACCGCACGATGCGGATGGACATGACATGGGACTGGCCCTGCGGTGTTGCCTACTACGGCATCTGCGAGGCGTATGAGGTCACCAAAAACGAGCGCTACCTGCAGCTGGTCAAGGACCGCGTGGACGAGTATATCGAGCTGGGCCTGCCGCGCTGGACGGTCAACACCTGCTCGATGGGGCACTGCCTGATCACCCTGTATGAGCATACCGGCGATGAAAAGTATCTGGACATCGCCAAAAGCAAGGTCGAGTATCTGGAAAAGGAGGCGCTGCGCTTCGGCGATCATGTTCTGCAGCACACCGTCTCGGTCAACAATGACTTCCCCGAGCAGGCGTGGGCGGACACGCTCTTTATGGCGGGCTTCTTCCTGCTGCGGATGGGCGTGCTTTTGAAAGACGAGGCCCTGATCGATGATGCGCTGAACCAGTATTACTGGCACATCAAGTACCTGCAGGACCCCGAGAGCGGACTGTACTACCACGGCTACAATAATATTACAGGCGACCACATGTCGGGCATCAAGTGGGGGCGCGCCAATGCATGGGCGGCCTACACGATGTCGCAGGTCGGCGTGCGGCTGCCGCAGTGCTACCTCTACCCCAAGTTTTTGGATGTGGTCGGCAGCCTGAACGACCAGCTGGCCGCGCTCAAGCTCTACCAGACCGAGAACGGCCTGTGGCGCACGATCGTGGACGATGCCGCCTCCTATGAGGAGGTCAGCGCGAGCGCCGGCATCGCCGCCGCCATGATCACCAAGGGCAACCCCCTGCACATCAAGTACATCAACAAGGCCATCCCCGGTATGCTGGCCAATGTCAGCCCGGACGGCCGTGTGCTGAATGTCTCGGGCGGCACGGCGGTCATGAAGGACGCCGACGGCTACCGCGGCATCAGCCGCGACTGGATCCAGGGCTGGGGCCAGGGTCTGGCGCTGGCATTCTTCGCCGGTGTGCTGAACTACGACAATGTCCGCTCGGACGGCGCGTTGTAAATTGTCTGACAGGGCAAAAGCCCCCACTGCCATAAGCAGCGGGGGCTTTTGTCTGCATATCGATGTTTTGCCCTTTCTCAATCCAGCCGGAACACCTGCTCCAGCTTGGGCTGGGCGCCTGTTACGGGGTCCATTTCCAACTTCAGAATGTCCTTCATGTAGTCGTTCCAGCGGTCAACGACCGGGCTTTCGGCCTGTACCTTTTCGGCGTAGGCAACACCCTTTTCGCACTCGTAATAGCCGAACAGCTCATCGTTGCAGTAGAAAATGCTGTAATTGCAGATGCCTGCATCCTTCAGCACCTTGACCATCTCGGGCCAGATTTCCGCGTGGCGGCGCTGATATTCTGCCTTGCAGCCGGGCTTGATGCGGCCCTTCCATGCCATATGCTCCATTTGTATACACTCCTTTTGTTATGGCAATACCGCATAATTCTAAGTGCCGATACGGCGAGCGAGGTGCGGCAGCTGCT
>OLJA01001076.1_pt1 | contig 15140 bp, 11 predicted proteins | sample 1601401 | NCBI WGS metagenome assembly OLJA01 (sample SAMN01915217, study PRJEB22387) | human gut metagenome | isolation source: stool | host: Homo sapiens | place: USA | reverse complement strand
TTTCCAGATCCTTCAGGCGGCTCTGGCTCAGGGCATCGGTCTCCTTTTTCAGGCTGACCTGCTCGATCTGCAGCTGGGTGATGCGGTGGGCCAGATCATCCATCTCGCTGGGCATACTGTCCATCTCGGTCTTGATCATGGCGCAGGCTTCATCCACCAGGTCGATGGCCTTATCCGGCAGGAAACGGTCGGTAATATACCGGTCAGACAGCGTTGCCGCGGCAATCAGGGCCGCGTCCTGAATCTTGACGCCATGATAAACCTCATAGCGTTCCTTCAGACCACGCAAGATGGAGATGGTGTCCTCCACCGTAGGCTCATTGACCATAACGGGCTGGAAACGGCGCTCCAGCGCGGGGTCCTTCTCGATATATTCGCGGTACTCGTCAAGGGTTGTTGCGCCGATGCAATGCAGCTCGCCGCGGGCCAGCATAGGCTTGAGCAGGTTGCCCGCGTCCATAGCGCCATCGGTCTTGCCGGCGCCCACGATGGTGTGCAGCTCATCAATGAAGAGGATGATTTTGCCTTCCGACTTCTTGACCTCGTTCAGAACGCTCTTCAGACGTTCCTCAAACTCGCCGCGGTACTTAGCGCCCGCGACCAGTGCACCCATATCCAGACTGAACACGGTGCGATTCTTCAGGTTCTCCGGCACATCACCGCGCACGATACGCTGGGCCAGTCCTTCGGCGATGGCGGTCTTGCCGACACCAGCCTCACCAATCAGCACAGGGTTGTTCTTGCGCTTACGGCTCAGAATGCGGATAACGTTGCGGATCTCGCTGTCACGGCCGATAACCGGGTCCAGCTTGTTGGCGCGGGCCATCTCCACAAGGTCCTGGCCGTACTTTTTCAGCGCGTTGTAGGTGTCCTCCGGGTTATCACTCGTCACCCTTTGATTGCCACGCACCGCACTGAGGGTCTGCATAAATTTCTCGGTTGTGATGCCAAATGCCTTGAATATTTCGCTGGCAGCCTTACCCGGTCGCTGCAAAATGCCCAGGAAAACGTGCTCCACGCTGATATATTCATCCTTCATCTGCTTGGCCTGCTGCTCCGCTGCATTGAGGGCGCGGTCGAGGTCATTGGAGATGTAGATCTTCTCCGGGTCGCGGCCGGAGCCGGTCACGCGGGGCAGTGCCTCCACCTTCTGCAAAGCCGCTTGCGCAAAGGCATTCGGGTCGGTGCCCATGGTTTGCAGCATCTGCGGAATCAGGCCATCCTGCTGCTGGGCCAGTGCGGCCAGCAGGTGCTCCTGCTCCACTGCGTTGTTGGAATATTCCACCGCGATGCGCTGTGCAGCCTGCAAAGCCTCACGGGTTTTCTGTGTCATTTGTTCGATGTTCATAGTGCGTACCTCCTTATTGCAGATATCGCATTGTTCTGGCAGTCTCACAGATAGATTGCTTGCGGCGTATCCGTTATAAACTGCATTTTGCAATTTATGCACACCGCTATTTTATTAGCACTCTATCTGTTAGACTGCTAATATTGTAGCACATTCTCATACCTTGTCAATAGGAAAATTGCAAACAATTTGTGAAATCGCAGATGAAAATATTGGAAAAATATGGCTGAGCAGGCAGAGAAGGCAGAAAAGCGGCAAAGCAATAATTAGATATTTTTCTAAATATCTATTGACAACCGCACACAGCCGGGCTATACTAAGGGCGTAGATAGTTAGACATTTATCTAATTATCTCATACCCCTGTACGCAGAAAGTGAGGTTTTTATGGGGGACGCATTCAAAGCGCTGGCCGACCCGACACGGCGGCGCATTTTAGAGCTGCTTGCGCAGGGCGATCTGACTGCCGGGGAGATCGCCGCCCATTTTGAGATGGCAAAACCATCGGTCAGCCACCACCTGAACATTTTAAAAAGCGCAGGCCTTATCACCGATGAACGCCGCGGCCAGAACATTGTCTACAGTGTGAATCTGACCGTATTTCAGGAGTTGATAAAGTGGTTTTGCGACTGCGGCCTTGTAGGAGGAAGCAACGATGAAAAAGAATAAGCTGTTTTGGATTTTAACCGTAGGCTGCGTGCTGAATTTTGCCGCGCACCTGTACTTCTACCCTTCCCTGCCGGATATTGTCCCCACCCACTGGGGCGCGAACGGTCAGGTCAACGGCTGGGGGCCGAAGTCCACCATTTTAATTTTGGCCGCCCTTCCGTTTGTAATGCTTGTTATGCTCGAGGTCATCCGCAAAATCGACCCCAAGCACCAGAATTTTGAAAAATTCGGCAAGGTGTGGAATCTGTTTGTGGTACTGTTCACCGTAATGATGGCCATGTTCAGCTGGCTGAGTGAGCTGGCTGTTTTCGGTAAGCTGCCGGACAGCAGCAACCTCGTCAGCATTCTGGTCTGCGGCGGCATCGGCGTATTGTTCATCATCCTGGGCAATTTTATGCCGCAGATCAAGCAGAATTATACCTTCGGCTGCCGCACGCCCTGGGCGCTGAACGACGAGCACAACTGGCAGCGCACCCAGCGCATGGGCGGGTACACCTTTGTCGTTATGGGCATTGTCCTGTTGGTGCTTGCCTTCCTGGGCGGCCTGCTGGGCGACATTGCTACGCTGATCGTGCTGCTGGCCGCCCTTCTTGGCGGCAGCGCGTGGATTTATTTGTATTCGTATCTGGTGTATGTGGGGAAGATGAAGTAAGCGCCTAAAGCCTTCCCCTTTGGGGGAAGGTGGCCCCGCAGGGCCGGATGGGGGGCGGGTGTGCCATTGCTATCCGTTAGCGAGTTTTGACGGCAGGCCGCCCCTCATCAGCCAGCGGGCGTGGCCGCTGACAGCTTCCCCCGAGGGGGAAGCCATATAGGCAAGCAGCCCGTGCTTCGATTGGGAAGCACGGGCTGTTGTTATGTCTTATTCAATCCCTTTTCAATAAACTCCGGGCCCTTATTTATACAGTTCGACCAGATTCAGCAGGATTTCAACACCCTGGTCCATCTTTTCCGCCGTGATGCACTCACACGGACCGTGGAAGTTGAAGCCGCCGGTTCCCAGATTCGGGCAGGGCAGGCCCATATAGCTCAGGGTTGCGCCGTCGGTGCCGCCGCGGACCGGGGTCTCGATGGGCTCCAGCCCGGCTGCCTTGATGGCCTTGCGGGCATTTTCAACCAGATGGAAGTGGGGCTGAATCTTTTCCAACATATTATAATAGCTGTCCTTGATGTCCAGCTCGACTGTGCCTGCGCCGTAGCGGTCGTTCAAGCAGTCGGCAATGTGCTGCATCTGCGCCTTGCGGGCGGCAAACTTGGCGGCATCGTGGTCACGCACGATGTAGCCGAGATGCGCTGTGGTTACATCGCCCTGCATACTGGTCAGGTGGAAGAAGCCCTCGCGGCCCTCGGTGTGCTCCGGGCGGGAGAAGGCAGGCAGGGCGGCGTGGAATTCCATCGCCACGTTCTGGGCGTTGATCATCGTGTTCTTGGCGCTGCCGGGGTGGACGCTGAAGCCGTGCACCGTCACCACCGCCGCCGCGGCGTTGAAGTTCTCATAGCTGATTTCGCCGACGTCCTCGCCGTCCACGGTGTAGGCGTAGGCCGCACCGAAGCCGGGCACATCAAACAGGCTGGCACCCTCGCCGATTTCCTCATCCGGCGTGAAGCCGATGCAGAGCTTACCATGGGGGCGGTTCTCGGAGATGATGCGCTCGAGCGCGGTCATAATCTCGGCCACGCCGGCCTTATCGTCCGCACCCAGCAGCGTGGAGCCGTCAGTAGTGATGAGGGTCTGGCCTTTCATCTCCTTCAGGAAAGGGAAAACCTCGGGGTCCAGCACCGTGCCGGTGGCGGGCAGCGTGACCGCGCCGCCGTCATAGTTTTCGTGAATCTGCGGCTGCACGTTCTCGCCGCTGGCGTCATCCGCCGTGTCCATATGGGCGATGAAGCCCAGCGGCTTGGCGCTCTCCTGCCCCGGGGTAGCGGGCAGCGTAGCATAGACATAGCAGTGCTCATCAACATGGGCATCCGCCAGGCCCAGTGCCTTCAGCTCGTCCACCAGAATTTTGGCAAGGTCAAACTGGCGAAGCGTGCTGGGGTGGGTGCCGCTGTTGGGGTCAGAGGTCGTGTGGACCTTTACATAGTTTAACAGTCTTTCATAGGCGCGCATAGGGCGTGATCCTCCTTTAAAAAATAAAAAACATTCGGCAGAGCGCCGACATCTTGATTTCTTTGCCATTATACCACAAAAAGCAGCATTTTCCAACCCTGCGGCCTTTTCAAGCGGGGAAATTTGTGCTAGAATAAATAAGATTATAAAGTTAAACTGCGCCCATGCGCGGTCAAATATAAGGAGGCCATCATGGCAGACAGCATTTTTAAAGGCAAGACCCTTCTCATCACCGGCGGCACCGGCAGCTTCGGCCACACTGTGCTCAAGCATTTTCTCTCCACTGACATTGGCGAGATCCGCATCTTCTCCCGCGACGAGAAAAAGCAGGACGATATGCGCCACGAGCTGCAGGCCGAGCACCCGCAGTACGCGGGCAAGGTCAAGTTCTACATCGGCGATGTGCGCAATCCGCAGTCCATCCGCGATGCTATGCCCGGCGTCAACTATATCTTCCACGCGGCTGCCCTGAAGCAGGTGCCCTCCTGCGAGTTCTTCCCGATGCAGGCTGTCCAGACCAACATCATCGGCACGGACAACGTCCTGCACGCCGCCATTGACGCCGGTGTAGAGCGCGTTGTCTGCCTCTCCACCGACAAGGCCGCCTACCCCATCAACGCCATGGGCATCTCCAAGGCAATGATGGAACACGTTATCTTTGCCAACGCCCGCGTTGCGGCCGAGCGCGGCGGCACAACCATCTGCTGCACCCGCTACGGCAACGTTATGTGCAGCCGCGGCAGTGTCATTCCGCTGTTCATCGACCAGATTAAAGCCGGTAACCCCATCACCATCACCGACCCCAATATGACCCGCTTCCTGATGAATCTGGACGAGGCTGTGGATTTGGTTATGTTCGCCTTTGAGCACGCCAACCCCGGCGATTTGTTCATCCAGAAGTCGGACGCCTCCACGATTGGCGACCTGGCCAAGGCCGTGCAGCAGCTCTTCGGCGATACCGGCACGAACATCATCGGCACCCGCCACGGCGAGAAGCTGTTTGAGACGCTGATGACCCGTGAGGAACGCCTGCGCAGCGAGGATATGGGCGGCTACTACCGCGTGGCCGCCGACAATCGCGACCTGAACTATGACAAGTTCGTGGTCAAGGGCGAAGTGCACACGATGGCCGATGATTCCTATACGAGCCACAACACCAACCGTCTGGACGTGGAGGGCACGGTCAAGAAGATTCTGACCACCGAGTACGTCCAGAACGCGCTGAAGGAGATGGAGGCCGAGAGAAAGGCATGAAAATTCTTGTAACAGGTGCCAAAGGCTTTGTGGGCCGCAACCTGTGCGAGAACCTGAAAGCCATCCGCGACGGCAAGAACCGCACCCACCCTGCCCTGCAGATTGAGGATGTGTTTGAGTACGATTTGGACACCCCGCCTGCAGAGCTCGACCATTTTTGTGCAGACGCAGATTTTGTGTTCAATCTGGCCGGTGTGAACCGCCCCCAGAACAATGACGAGTTTATGCAGGGCAATTTTGGCTTTGCCTCCACCCTGCTGGACACGCTGAAGCTACACAGCAACACCTGCCCGGTTATGCTGTCCAGCTCGATTCAAGCCACGCTCATCGGCCGCTATGCGGGCAGTGAGTACGGCAAAAGCAAGCTGGCGGGCGAGGAACTGTTCTTTGCCTATGGGCAGGAAACCGGCGCGCCGGTGTACGTCTACCGCTTCCCGAATCTGTTCGGCAAATGGTGCCGCCCCAACTACAACAGCGCCGTGGCCACCTTCTGCAATAACATGGCCAACGATTTGCCCATCACGGTGAACGACCCCGCCACTGAGCTGGAGCTGCTCTACATTGATGATCTGGTGGAGGAGCTGCTCGACGCGCTGGAGGGCCGCCCCCACCGCTGCGAATATGACGGTCTTGCGCCGGTTTTCGGCGCAAAGGGTCGCTACTGTGCTGCGCCTGTGACCCACAAGGTCACCTTAGGCGAAATCGCCGATTTGCTGGAAAAATTCAAGGCGCAGCCCGCAACGCTGGTGGTGCCGGAGATTCCCGCGGGCAGCTTTGCCAAAAAGCTCTATTCTACGTATCTTTCCTACCTACCGAAGGACAAGGTCCTTTTTGACTTAAAGCAAAATGAGGATGCGCGCGGCAGCTTTACCGAGCTGCTGAAAACCGAACACTGCGGCCAGTTCAGCGTGAATGTGTCCAACCCCGGCATTACAAAGGGCCAGCACTGGCACAACACCAAGTGGGAGTTTTTCATCGTGGTGGCGGGCCACGGCCTGATTCAGGAGCGCCGCATTGGCAGCGATGAGGTGCTGGAATTTGAGGTCCGGGGCGACAAGCCGCAGGCCGTGCAGATGCTGCCCGGCTGCACCCACAATATCATCAACCTGAGTGAGACGGAGAACCTTGTCACCCTGATGTGGGCGAACGAGCCGTTTGACCCGGACCACCCGGATACATTTTTTGAACCTGTGTAACCAAGGAGAAAAAGCATGGCTGACTACAGCAATATCTCTTTTAAAAATAACGGCAAGCTCAAGCTGCTGATTATTGTTGGCACGCGGCCGGAAATCATCCGTCTGGCGGCGGTCATCAACAAGACCCGCAAATACTTTGACGTGATTCTGGCCCACACCGGCCAGAACTATGACTACAACCTCAACGGCGTGTTCTTCCACGATTTGCAGCTGGCAGACCCCGAGGTCTATATGAACGCCGTGGGCGCGGATTTGGGCGAGACGATGGGCAACATCATCTCCGAGAGCTACAAGCTGATGGTCGCCATCCAGCCGGACGCCGTGCTGGTGCTGGGCGATACCAACAGCTGCCTGTCCGTCATCGGCGCCAAGCGGCTGCATATTCCCATCTTCCATATGGAGGCCGGCAACCGTTGCAAGGATGAGTGCCTGCCCGAGGAGACCAACCGCCGCATTGTGGACATCATCTCCGATGTGAATATGGCCTACTCCGAGCACGCCCGCCGCTATCTGGCCGACACCGGCCTGCCGAAGGAGCGCACCTATGTGACCGGCTCCCCGATGGCCGAGGTACTGCATCAGAATCTTGCTAAGATCGAGGCGTCCGACATCCATGCGCGTCTGGGGCTGGAAAAGGGCAAGTACATCCTGCTTTCCGCCCACCGTGAGGAGAACATCGACACCGAGAAAAACTTTACCTCCCTGTTCACCGCCATCAACAAGATGGCCGAAAAATACGATATGCCGATTCTCTACTCCTGCCATCCGCGCAGCCGCAAGCGGCTGGAGCAAAGCGGCTTCCAGCTTGATAAGCGGGTCATCCAGCACGAGCCGCTGGGCTTCCATGACTATAACTGCCTACAGATGAACGCCTACTGTGTGGTGTCCGATTCCGGCACGCTTCCGGAGGAAAGCAGCTTCTTCACAAGCGTCGGCCACCCCTTCCCCGCGGTCTGCATCCGCACCTCGACCGAGCGCCCCGAGGCACTCGACAAGGGCGACTTCATTCTGGCGGGCATCGACGGTGACCATCTGCTGCAGGCCGTGGATGTGGCTGTGCAGATGAACGAAAACCGTGACCTCGGCATCCCTGTGCCCGACTACGTGGACGAAAATGTCTCCGACAAGGTGGTCAAAATCATTCAGAGCTACACCGGTGTGGTCAACAAGATGGTGTGGCGCAAATATTAAGGAGCTGTCTATGCCTACCGCCGTTATCGAACCGAAAATGCAAACCCGCCGCGCTGCCCCTGCCGGGGGCCGGGTGGTGCTGCGTCGTATCTGCACGATGCTTGCGTTGGTCGGCTGGGCGGCTGTCAGCCTGCTCAGCGGCGCTTCTCTGCCGGGAATGCTTGGCTTTGCAGCGGCTTGTTTTTTGTATTTGTTGCTGCCGGGCTGGGCACTGGCGAATTGGTTGGCACCCAAAGGCAGCAGTACCCCGCTGATGGCGGCGGTATACGGCTGTGCTTTACTGGCTGGAACCCACTGCGTGGCCGCGCGGCTGGGCTTTCCCTGGCTGCTCCGGCTGTTGCCGCCGCTGCTGGCTGCGGTATGGCTTTTCCGGCAAAAGCAGCAGGCACTGCCGCGTTTGCACTGCGGCGCACAAACACTGCTGCGCACGTTGGATAGCGGCATGGGCTTATTCTGGGCGGTGCTATGCCTTTTGTACGCGCTGTGCTTCGGCGCGGTCAACCCCGCTCCGCTGCAGGCAGGCGCGGTGCACCTGAATCAGGATATGCTGTGGAATGTGGGAAATGCGGCGGCGCTCAGCCACACATTCCCTGCGCAGGATATCCGGTTTTCCGGCGTACGGCTCTCCTACCATTACCTGACAGAGCTGCTCTCGGCAGCGTTGGCCCTAACAAGCGGAGCGGAAATTTACGATATATACGTATTTTTTGCGGGGCCGCTGTTTTTGGCAGGGGAACTTGTGGCACTGAAGTCGCTGAGTGATGCCTACTTTGGCCCCGAGGATAAAAAAGCCTTTCCCCTGTTGACAGCGCTGCTGTACGGCTTTTCCTGCCTGTCGCTCTGGCGCATACTGCCGACCGGGTTGAGCATTTTCGGCAACACGCTTTTGCAGCATCTTTTGACCAATATCAATTCACAGGCTACAGCGCTGGTGTTTATCGGTGCCTTTATGGTTTGCTTTATTCGCTGCAGCCGCGCAGGCTTCCGGGTAGGCTGGCGGGAAATTTCCGCGCTGTTTCCCTCGTTTTTCCTGTTGTGTGTCGGTAAGGGGCCCGAGGCCGCCATTATTGTGTGCAGCTTTGCCATTACGATGCTGTTGCTTCTGCTGCGCCGCCCGCATTACGGCAAGGCTCTGTTCTGCCTTGTGGGGCTCTGTGCGGTGTTTGCAATCACTTATTTTGTGCTGTTTGCATCCGGCAGCAATAGTATGACGCTGACCATTTTTGCCATGAAGGACTACCTTTGCTATCAAGTCCTCAGCCCCTACGCCGATTGGCTTTGCGCTCATCTGCCGGTTTCCGGCTATGTCTGGCTGATTGGCATCGGTGTGATTGATGCTTTTTGTATGCTGCCGCTGCAATTCGTGCTGTGGATTTCGGCTATGCCGGGGGCACTGCGCCGGTTGTTCAAACTGGATGCCGCGCAAATTCTTGCCAACGGCGTGGTTATCGGCGGCTTTGCGGGGTATCACCTGTTTTACCATACAAGCTCCAGTCAGGTTTATTTTGCACTGGTTGCTATGATTTTTATGTCCCTTCTTGCCGTGCGCCCGCTGGAAAAGCTGCTGCAGGGGCATTTGCTTCCCCGCTGCCTGATTGGTATACTGGGTGCAGCGGCTTTGTGCAGCACCGTGCTGGGGCTGGGGTGCTATGTCCGTACCGGTCTTGGCCAGCTGCAGTCGACAATCGGCTGGAGCGACCCGCACGTAACGGATGATTACTGGACGGCCGGGGATGAAGAAGCCATGCTATGGCTGCGGCAAAATGCACCGCAGGATGCTATGTTTGCTACGAATCGAACTTCCCATACGCCGGAGGTTCTGGATGCCATCAGCAACGGCTACAGCGCTATGAGCCAACGGCAGGCCTATATGGAGGGCTGGACCTACGCCATGACCAATATGGGTGTTGACCGCGGTGTGCTGGAGCATAAGCAGAACGTCAACGCGGCACTGTTCAGCGGCTGCACGGCACAGGAGGCCGCCGCGCTGGGCGAGCAGGAGCATATCCGCTACCTTGTGCTGGCAAAGCGCTGGCCGGGCACCCCGCCACAGACCCTGACACCCGTGTTTGAAAATGACGATGTGGCGATTTATGCACTGGACGGCAGCGCCGAATAACCAAGCCGGAGAAACAAACGTATGCAGAAACGAATTTTAGTAGTAACCCAGCATTTCTGGCCGGAGAATTTCCGTATCAACGATATTGTCGAGGGTTTTGTGCAGAACGGCCTCAGTGTGGACGTGCTGTGCGGCCTGCCCAACTACCCCAAGGGCGAATGGTTTGACGGCTACAGTGCCGATGGCCCGTTTGAGGAAACGTACAAGGGCGCCCGGGTGTTCCGTGCGCGGGAGATCCCCCGCAAGGGCAACACTGGCAAGACAATTTTTCTGAATTATGTCAGCTGGCCGCTGTATGCAGCCCGCGCCCTGCACCGCCTGCCCGGCGGGTATGATGCGGTGTTCTGCTTCAACACAAGCCCGGTGCTGATGTGCTGGCCCGCCATCAAATACGCAAAAAAGCACCATGTACCGTTCACAAACTATGTGCTGGATTTGTGGCCGGAGAATCTGTACAGCGTGTTGCCGGTCAGGAACCGCTTCCTGCGCTGGGTGGCCCAGACGGTCAGCGACAGCCTGTACAAGCGCTGCGACCGCCTGATTGCGATGAGTGAGCCGCTGCAGAAGCGCCTGTGCGCCCGCACCGGCAAGAGTACCGCAGAGGTAGCCGTGATTCCGCAGTACTGCGAGGATTTCTACGCCGTGCCGCAGCAGGATTCCGCGCTGGCTGAGCGCTTTGCCGGGCGATTTACGGTAGTGTTCACCGGCACCTTCACCCCGGCGCAGAGCCTGGATATGGTCATTCAGGCCGTGCTGGACGCCCGCGCCGCCGGGGCGGATACGCTACATCTGCTGCTGGTCGGCGATGGTATGAGCCGCGAGACCCTGCAAAAGCAGGTTGCCGAGCTGCTCGCCGAGGACGCCGTGACCTTTTACGGCAGTGTGCCCGCCACCGAGGTGCCCAAATTTACTTCCCTTGCGGACGCGCTGTTGATTTCACTGTCCGACTCCCCGGATTTGGGGCTGACCGTGCCCGGCAAGCTGGCCAGCTATATGGCCGCGGCCAAGCCGGTGCTGGCTTCGATGAACGGTGCCGGCTATGCGGCGGTGCAGGAAAGCGGCGGCGGGCTCGTCAGCCCTGCCTGCGACCGCAAGGCTCTGGCAGACAATATGCTGGCGCTTTACCGTATGACCGACACCGAGCGCGCCGCGCTGGGGCAGAAGGCCTACGCCTACTACGCGGCCCACTACCGCCGGGCTGAACTGCTGCAGCGGCTGGAGGCCTTCACGCTGGGCCGCGGCTGATTCGGCATCTATCCGCACCCTACCACCAAAATTGAGAGGTACACCCATTTTGGACAAAAAAATTCTTGTTATCATTCCCTGCTATAATGAGGAAGATAATATCGTAAACACGGTGGAAAATCTGCGGGCCGTCTGCCCGGAGGTGGATTTTCTGGTTGTGAATGACTGCTCCACCGACAGCAGCGCTGATTTGCTGCGCAGCCACCACTATCCTTTTCTGGATCTGCCCGTCAACCTTGGCATCGGCGGCAACGTGCAGTGCGGCTACCTGTACGCCGTGCGGCACGGCTATGATGTTGCTGTTCAGATGGACGGCGACGGCCAGCATGACCCCGCCTACCTGATGGAGGTTGTGCAGCCGGTTCTGGACGGCCGGTGCGATATGTGCATCGGCAGCCGCTTTATTAAAAAGGAAGGCTTCCAGACCAGCTTTATGCGGCGGGTCGGCATACGGTGGCTCAGCGGGATGATTTTCCTGCTGTCCGGCAAGCGGGTGCTGGATGTGACCAGCGGCTTCCGCGCCACCAATGCGCGTATGACCGCCTATTTTGCACAGCACTATGCCGCCGATTACCCCGAGCCGGAGGCTATTCTGGCGGCCAGTCTGGCAGGCTTCACGGTGGCGGAGGCCCCTGTCATTATGCGGGAGCGTCAAGGCGGCGTGTCCAGTATTCACAGCTTCAAGAGCGCCTACTATATGATTAAGGTCACGCTGGCGCTTCTCATCGACCGTTTTTCCATCCATAAGCAGAAGGGAGGCCGTGCATGACCGGACAATTACAGCTGTTCATGATTCTGGGCGCGGTGGCGCTGCTGCTGATTATCTTCGCTTTTTTAAAGCGCGGCTATATGAGCGTGAAGTACAGCCTGCTCTGGCTGGCGCTCTCGGTGGGGCTGGTCATTGCGGCCGTGTTCCCCTATGTGATTTACGTTTTGCGGGATTTGCTGGACATTGAAATGCCGGTAAATCTGGTGTTCCTTCTGATGTTCTGCTTTGTGCTGGTGGTGCTGCTCTCGCTGAGTGTGGCCATCAGCCAGCTGGCGGACAAATGTAAGCGGCTGACCCAGGCAAACGCCCTGCTGGAAAAGCGGATGCGCGACCTGGAGGAGCAAATCAAGAAGTGAGTCTTGCGGCGAAACGGAGAGAGGAATCATGACAATAACCTGGGAGCAGGTCCTCGCCTTTTTGTGTGAGGGCCAGACAATGGCGATCACCTCGCTGTTGTTTCTTGCTTTTTTTGCGGCGGTGGCGCTTATCAACTATGCCCTGCCCCGCGTATTACGGCCGTATTTTCTGCTGATTGCCAGCTATGGCTTTTTCTGCTATGACCCGGTCAACCGCCCGCTGGTCTGGGTGCTGCTGGCCGCTACAGCCCTGACATGGCTCTGCGGGCTTATCATCGGCAAATGCCGCTACAAGGCTGTGCGCGTCCTTGCGCTGATTGCCTCGGTCGGGTTCGGCATCGGGATTCTGATTTACTACAAATACTGGAATCTGCTGGCGGACGCCATGGGCGGAAGTGTTTTGTCCCACCGCGACAATCTGCTGGCCCCGCTGGGGTTGAGCTACTTCACCTTTGCCGCGATGAGTTACGCCATCGACGTCTACAAGCGGCGCTGCCGGGTGGAGCTGAACCCGCTGCACTATGCACTGTTTGTCAGTTTTTTCCCGACTTTGATTAACGGCCCGATTGAGCGCTACCCCCAGATGCGCCCGCAGATACAGAAAAGCCGTCGCTTCAGCTACGGCCGCTGCGCGGGCGGCGCGTTCCGTATGCTGTGGGGCTACACCAAAAAGATGGTCATTGCCGACAACCTGGCCCTCTATGTCGGGATGGTCTACGGCGATGCCGCCAATATGAGCGGCCCCAACCTGACCGCCGCCGCCGTGCTGTTTGCCGTGCAGCTGTACATGGATTTCTCCGGCTGCTGTGACATTGCCCTGGGCGCGGCCCGCATACTGGGCTATGACCTGATTGAGAACTTCCAGTCCCCCTTTGAGGCCCGCAGCTTCAATGACTTCTGGCGGCGCTGGCATATCTCGATGACCGGCTGGTTCCGGGATTACATCTACTTTTCCCTCGGCGGCAGCCGCTGTGCGCCGTGGCGGCATTATCTGAACATCGTAATCGTCTTTATCTTCTCCGGCCTGTGGCATGGGGCAGACTGGCGGTATCTGGCGTGGGGCCTTGCCTGCGGCTTATGCGCTGCCTTTGGCGCTATGACGGCCAAACTGCGCAAAAAAATCAACCGCTACAATCCCCTTTACCGCATCGGCTGGTTCAAGGTGCTGTGGCAGTGCCTTGTCACTGACGTTCTGTTCTGCCTGACACTGGTGTTCTTTGCCTCGGCGCTCTACAATGTGGACCCCTTCGCTGTCTATTCTGCCATGCTGCAGGGTTGGGACGGTCTGGCCGGCTCGTGGGCACAGGTGTCCGAGCTGATTTACAGCGTTGGCATTGACGGCCGCCTGCCGGTGGTGCTGCTGTCCGGCTGCTTCATCGTCTTTGCGGCGGAGCACAACGGCCGCAGCGTGGCCCGCTGGATTCGTCAACAGGTCTGGCCGCTGCGCTGGACCCTCTACTATGGCGCCGCCGCGGCAATCCTCTTCTTTGCCGCCTTCGGACAGTCGGCGTTCATCTATCAGCAATACTGAGAAAGGCGGTGCAGAACAATGGCCAAATCCCCTACCCCAATTCCCACGCAGCCGGTCAAGGTGCACCGCGCCGCACAGGGCACCACACGCCCGGCGCAGAAGCGCCGCCGGAAGAAGCGCAACCCCATCCTCTGGTTTTTGCAGGGGGTGGTGCGCCGTATTTATTTCGGCATCAAGACGGCGTTCAAGTTTCTGCTTCTGGTGCCGGTGCTGGTCTTTATGGTAGCGTTCAGCTACAACGTTGACCGCAGCGGCCTGTTTCAAGGTGCGCTTGCACCCCGCCGCATTGTGGATTTGATGCTGCAGGGCTATGATGTGACAAACTTCGAGCAGATGGACGAGCGCGAGGTGGTACAGTTGTTTGCACAGGATGTACCCGAAACGCCCGAAGCCATCGGCATCGGCTCCAGCCGCGTGCTGCAGTTCAACCGCGAGAACACTGGCGTGGAGAGCTTCTTCAATATGGGTGTCACCGGCGCGGACGTGCGGGACAATATGACCAGCTATTATAAGATGGTCACCTACGGCAAGGCGCCCAAGGTGCTGCTGTGGAGCCTTGACCCATGGGTCTTTTACGGCAGCGAGGACGCCTTTGACGCCCGCGCCGATGCCGATTTGTACAACGAATTTTTAACCAAGGTGCTGAACGTCCCCACCGACTACGAGGAGCCCGACACAGTGGAGCTGTGGAAGGCACTGGCAGACCCGGCTTATTTTCAGGGCAACGTGGACTACTACGTAAAGAACCGCGGGCAGTCCACCGTGACCGACGATGACGGCAACGCGATTGAATTCACCCCCGTGGAGGGTGACCCCTACAACCAGACCACCACCATCAAGCGGTCGGACGGCAGCGTTTTGTACGATGTAGCGTTCCGGACCCAAACGGAGGATCAGATACGTGCGCTGGCCGCCGGAGCCTGTATGAGCTTCAACAGCGTACATATGGAGGGCTTCGATGAGATGAGCCCCACCCAGATGCAGGCGTTTGACTCCTTCATCAAGTATGCACAGGCGCAGGGAACCACGGTCATCCTTGTGCTTTCGCCGTGGCACCCCTACCTGTATGACTACCTGCTCACCGAGCCGGAGAACCACAAAGGCTTCTTTGAGGTGGAAAACTGGGTGCGTGAGTATTGTTCCCAGAACAACATTCCGCTTTACGGAAGCTATGACCCCACCTGCATTGAGGGCCTGCAGGAGACAGATTTCTTTGACGGCCTGCATTGCAGCGGCACCGGCATTGTACGGTTCTTCCCCGGTGTGCCGCAGGCCCTGCAGGATTTGCAGAACGGCACCCTGCCGGACCCGCTTGCCGTACACCCACGCACCAGCCCGAAGGACCCCGCCACAGAGG
>OLJA01001075.1_pt1 | contig 15146 bp, 15 predicted proteins | sample 1601401 | NCBI WGS metagenome assembly OLJA01 (sample SAMN01915217, study PRJEB22387) | human gut metagenome | isolation source: stool | host: Homo sapiens | place: USA | reverse complement strand
TATCTGGAACTGCATATGGATCTGTTTGCACAGGAGTCTGGTGCGTATGGACATTTTAATGAGCTGTTTGCAGATGCTTTTGATACATGCATAGAGACAGAGATTCAGGGAAGCAAGGTACTTACGCTCAATGCCAGAGAACATTTCCTGTATCTGGTATGCCACAGCCTCAAACATTTTCTTCACAGCGGATTTGGAATCAGACAGGCGTGTGATATGATTTATTTTGCAAAGAATTATCATGATCAGTTTGACTGGGAAGAGATAAGAAGTGTGATGCGGGAATATCATATGGAGGCATTTGCAATGAATGTGCTTGATATTGGTGTTTGTTATCTTGGAATCTCATGGGAAGAGATGGGACTTACGAAGCCGTCCGATATAGAGATTGACTGTACAGCATTGCTTGATGATATGCTGGATGGTGGTATTTTTGGACAGAATGATATGAATCGTGTACATAGTGCGAATATTACACTGAATGCGGCAGAACATGAAAAGGCGAGCGCAGCTTCCGGTATTGCGGCATCCTTATTCCCTGATAAGGAATATATGAAGACAAACTATGATTATGCGAGAAAATATCCGTTTTTGTTACCGGCAGCATATATACAAAGAATTTTAAAATACTTGCTAAAACATAAGAAAACACAACAGAATACGGGAGAGAAAAGCAGTACACAGATTGGCATGGAGAGAGTGAAACTGCTTGAAAAATATAAGATTGTAGACAAATAAATATAAAATGAAAAGAGGTGATTCCTCATGCTGGATCAGGAGAAATTTTTTAACACATACAAAGTACAGGAAGCATTTGAGGATTCTGGACTTTCCTGGGATACGCTTGAGAAGATTTATGATGACTATAAGAGCCGCCTGCCAGAGATGAAAAAGATTGCAGATCATTTACAGGAAGAAATATCAAAAGAGATAGATTTTCATGTACATTCAATTCATAACAGATGTAAGAATCCTGAACATCTCATTGAGAAGATCATAAGGAAAGTTGGAGTTGAGAAACGTCAAAAATATAAAAGTATTAATGAAAAGAATTATTTAAGGATCGTACGTGATCTGATGGGAGTCAGGATTTTGATCTTATCCAAAGAAGAATGGCGTACAGTGCATGATTTTTTATTAAAGGTTGACGAAGATCCACGATATGATATCTGCATGGCAGAGATGCCAAGAGCTTATATTCGTTATGGGGACCGTGATATTTTTAATTATACGATCCATAAAGAGTATACAGATAAGGGATACCGTTCCCAGCATTATATTTTTAAGTATAAAGAATATTATTTTGAAGTACAGGTTCGTACGATCGCAGAAGAAGTTTATGCGGAGTTTGACCATTATGTAAAATACCCATATCGTGAGAATAATCATTTCCTCAAACGTTATACAAGCGTAGTGGCAGAATTGTTGAATTCTGTGGATGAGATTATTTCCACATGTTTTCAGTTTGGAGAAGAAGGCTGGTTCGATATGGAAAAATATTTTGCACAGGACAGTTACAGCGATCTTGAGCGAATGTCAAAAGAACCACATAAGAGAGAACAAGAGCAGATTCCAAGAGCCAAAGATGGTGTAATTGATGCTGGGAGCTATATGAACCGGATGATCTTAAGAAAGGGATAAAACCAGATGGAGAGATATGATGACGGATTCGCAGAGGAAAGACAGCGGATCGAACGATTGGTGGAAGAAATCATTGCCGGAGAACACAAAATCGATAAACTGCCAAACTCATCAGCCGGATTTACCGGTGCGGCACAGGCAGAGTATTTTTCAAAGGCAAGATATCATTTAGAATCGGATGTAAATAATCTGATCGTAAATCATAAACAGCAACTGGATGAACTACAATTGTTAAAGATGATAAAGGAGCCCAAATGATAGAACATAACTTATTTGAGATGGAGAATTACAGAGAGCTGATTGATGAGGTCGGGGTGGACAAGTTCCGGGAACGATTTGAGGAATTACAGAAGACAGCAATGGAATTTATTGAGATTGCTGGATTTTCTGATGTGGCTTACTGTAATGAACGAATTTTAATGCAGGTGATCCTTGATTATTTTATGGATGTGATGCGTTTAAAAGAATTTCACAGTATTGAGCGTATCCGCACAGAAAAATTGTTTGCATATACAATCTCATGGATCGTTAAGAGAAAACCAATCCAGTTTCGGGAATACTCTGATCGGGAAAGGGATATTTTTGTAAATGAACGATTTGCAGCATATCTGCTGATCAATGAATGCCTGATGTGTGGCAGCAAGCATTTTGTGAAGGAAGCTTACGCAGAGAAGTTGGTGGAATATACAGAGATGCTGTTATATTATTTCAAATACCGACAGTGTGATCCAAAGACATTAGAACTTTTGATCAAGTCGTTTAAGATGGGCGGATTAGTACATTAAGAAGATTGACAGATAACAAAAGCAGTAAAAGGAGGTCTTTGATGGGAATCCTTGTTTTTGATGTGGGAACTTCAAGCATGCGGGGTGTATTGATGAATGAGCAGGCAGATATTCTATGCCAGTTTCAGGGAAAATACCACCCTGATTTTCATTCATCGATTTATGTGACACAGAATCCTGAGATATGGAGAAGTGTATTATATGATATTGCGAAGAACATTCAGATATGGTGTGAGGAACATGGACACAAAGTTGAGATGATTTCATTGACGGCACAGAGAACATCAATGATACCAGTAGACCGGGATGGAAATGCATTATGTGATGCTGTGATGTGGCAGGATAAGAGGAATATCAAGACATGTATGAGACTTGCTGGGTACAATGGAGACATCATACGAAGAAGTGGAACGATGGTGAATCCTGTTTTTGCAGGGAGTAAGATGGCATGGCTTCATGAAAATGAACCAGAAATATATGACAGATCCTATAAGCTTTTTGTAGTAGCTGATTATCTGTTTTATCATATGACAGGGCAGATGAAGACAGACAGAACATATGCCAGCCGTTTTCATCTGATGAATCTGAGAACTGGACAGTGGGATGAACAGTTGCTTGATATATTTGATGTGGAAGAGAGCAAGCTTTGTGAACTCATCGATCCTGGAGAACTTCATGGGTATACGAATGAGGCATTTTCAAAAGCATCAGGAATACCAACAGGAGTTCCCGTATATTCTGCTAGTGGCGATCAGCAGTGCAGTGCGCTTGGAATGGGAATTTACAAAGAAGGGGATCTTGAGGTGACAAGTGGAACCGGTGCATTTATCATCGGAATCACAGAAAAACTGCCACCGGTTATTTTAGGAAATCCGATCATTAATTATTCTGCGGTAAAAGGAAAATATATTGTAGAAGCAAGTATTCTTACATGCAGTGCTGCGTTTGACTGGTTTCGCAGGAATTTTTATAAAGAAGTTCAAGGGGATATTTATAAAAAGATTGATGAAGAAATCAATGAATCCCCGCCGGGAGCAAATGGTTGTATGCTGCTTCCGTTTTTTCAGGGAAGAGCAACACCACAGTGGAATCCGCAGGCAACGGCATCATTTACCAATGTAACACTCAGTACGACAAGAGGGGATATGGCAAGAGCCTTGCTAGAAGGAATTGCCTATGAGATCCGCAATAATTTAGATATTGTGGAGGGACAGATTGGAAAGGCAGAGAAGATTCAGATAGGCGGCGGATTAAGTAAGAGTCAGGCATTCAATCAGATTCAGGCAGATGTCTATGGCAGAGAACTTGTACATTATGAGAAACGTGAATCAGGGATCATCGGTGCATGGGTGAATACAATGGTTGAAAGCGGAAAGGCATCTGGTTATGAGGAAGCCCTGAAATTGGCTGGACAAAAGGATGCATTAAAGACCTATGATCCAGTCATGGAGAATACAAAAAAATATCAGGATATTCGTGGAAAGATGAATCGTTTGTACCAGAAAATGTATTAAAATTTAATGATAATATTTATCGAAAAGAAGTGATCAATAGAGTAAATCTATTGGTTGCTTCTTTTTTTGTATATTTTGAACAAAATATATGCATCTGCACATATGTGCAACAAGATTGTATTTATGTAAGAACAATATATTAATAAATGTCAATGAAAAATATGCAATTTGCACATATGTGCAAAACATGAGAATTTGTTGCACAGGTGTGCAGCGAATGATAAGATGTAAACAACTTAAGGAGATACACATAAAGCAGCATAGAAAATATGGAGAGTTAATTAGGAGGAAACAAATGAGTGAAGTAATCGAAGCAAGAAACATCAAATTGAATGTTGAAGCATCTGACTGGAGAGATTCCATGATCAAATCAGGACAGCTCTTAGTAGACAGTGAATACATCACAAAAGATTACATTGATCTGACGATCAAATGTGTGGAAGAAAACGGACCATACATCGTTATCATTCCAGGACTTGCACTATCACATTCAAGACCAGATGTCAGTGTTAAGAAAACAGGATTAAGCTTGATCACATTAAGCAAGCCAGTCTGTTTTGACTGTGACAATGATCCAGTAGACATTGTTCTTACTCTGGCAGCAACAGATGACACATCTCATCTTGAAAAACTTCAGTCAATGGCTGAATTTATCTCAGATGAAGATAACATCGAATTCATTAAGAATGCAAAGACAGCCGAAGAAGTTGCCAAAGCGATCAATGAATTTGAACCTGAAGAGTAAGAAGGGAGAATAGAGGATGGAAATATTAAACACAGTATTTACTTTTATATCCAATAACATCTTAACAAAAGCGGAGTTCTTCGTAGGACTGATCGTCTTAGTTGGATACATCTTATTAGGAAGAAAATGGTATGAAACATTAGCAGGTTTCTTAAAAGCAGTTGTAGGTTACATGATCTTAAACGTAGGTTCTGCCGGACTGATCAACACATTCCGACCAATCCTTGCAGGACTGAACCAGAAGTTCCATTTGAACGCGGTAGTAATTGACCCGTATTTTGGATTAAACGCAGTTAACGCAGCACTTGAAAACATTGGATTATCCGCAGCATGGACAATGACATCATTGTTAATGGCATTTATCTGGAACATCATCTTATTGATCTTCCGTAAAGCTACAAAACTTCGTACATTATTGTTAACTGGACATATCATGGTACAGCAGGCAACAACAGTAACATGGATCGTATTCTTATTTATCCCAGGACTTCGTAATATCTGGGGAGCCGTAGCAGTCGGAATCTTAGTCGGTACATACCAGGCAGTATTCTCTAACTTAACTGTTGAACCAACAGATCGTTTAACAGATGGTGAAGGTGGATTCGCAATCGGACATCAGCAGATGTTTGCAATCTGGTTAGCTGATAAGATCGCACCAAAGATCGGTAAAAAAGAGGATTCTATCGAGAATATCAAACTTCCAGGATTCTTACAGATGTTCAGTGACAACGTAGTATCCACATCCGTATTAATGTTCGTATTTTTCGGAATCATCATGTTAGTACTTGGTGAAGACTTCATGAGAAGCTTAGATGAGACATTCTCACAGACAACAGCATTTGGATTCTATATCTTCTCTAAAGCATTAAGCTTTACCGTTTACTTAAATGTATTACAGGCAGGTGTTCGTATGTTCGTAGCAGAACTTACAGAATCATTCAAAGGTATTTCAGACAAACTGCTTCCAGGAGCAATCCCAGCAGTAGACTGTGCCGTAGCTTATGGATTCGCACCAGCAAACGCAGTAACAGTTGGTTTCTTCTGTGGAGCACTTGGACAGTTCTTAGCAATCGCAGGACTATTGATCTTCCACTCACCAGTAATGATCATTGCAGGATTCGTACCACTGTTCTTCGATAACGCAAGTATCGCAGTATACGCAAACCACAGAGGTGGAGTAAAAGCAGCCATGATCTTACCATTTATCAGTGGAGTCATTCAGGTATTAGGTGGAGCCGTTTGTGCTTACGTCTTACAGTTAGTAGCATTCGGTGGATGGCATGGAAACTTCGACTTCTCAACAATCTTCCTTGTAATATCTTACGTTGTTAAGTACTTAAAGGTACCTGGAGTTATCTTAGCTGTAGTAGCAATGTTAGCTATTCCGCAGATTCAGTATGCAAAATCTGATAAAGAAAAATATTTCACAGTAGGTCAGGAAGATGAAGACTACTAGGAGTAGAGCACTTAGTGAACCGAACTACTTTATAAAAAACCAATTTTAAATAAAACAATTAATCAATCAGCCAAATTCAGGAGGTATTTATTATGAAAATCAAAGCAATCGCAGCATGTGGAAATGGAATGGGATCAAGCCAGATGATCAAAATGAAAATCAACAAAGTATTCAAAAGATTAGGGATCGACGCAGAAATCGGACATATGAGCGTTGGAGAAGCAAAAGGTGTCGCAAACAACTATGACATGATCTTCGTATCTGAAACATTTACATCTCAGTTCCGTCCAGGAAAAGATACAAAAGTTGTTGGACTTAAAAACTTATTATCTGAAAAAGAAATCGAAGCAAAGATCAGAGAAGCATTAGATATGCCTGCAGAATAAATCGGGGTGAGACAGATGTACGATATCAAAAAAAGGCCATTAGGAATTTACGAAAAAGCTCTTCCAAATGATTTTACATGGCTTCAAAAAATGCAGGCTGCAAAGCAGGCAGGATTTGATTATATCGAGATTTCCATCGATGAATCGGATGAGAGATTAGCAAGACTTGACTGGAGTGATGAGCAGATTGAGGAAATCCGCTCTTACATGAAAGAGACAGGGATCATCATTCCAAGCATGTGCTTAAGTGGTCACAGAAGATTCCCGTTTGGAAGCAAAAACAAAGAAACAAGAGACAGAGCATTTGAGATCATGGAGAAAGCAATTCTTCTGTCACAGAAACTAGGAATCAGAGTGATTCAGCTGGCGACTTATGATGTGTACTATGAAGAATCAGATGAAGAAACAAAAGCATTGTTCTTAGATGGAATGAAAAAATCAGTAGAAATGGCAAGCCATGCAGGAGTGATCCTTGCAATGGAGATCATGGATACTGAATTTGTAGGAACAATTCTTCGTGCCATGCACTATATCAAAGAGATTCCATCTCCATACTTTAAGATTTATCCAGATATGGGAAATCTGACACAGTTTGCAGCCGATGTGGAAAGTGAATTTGAACTTGGAATCGGTGAGACAGTAGCGATCCATGTCAAAGAGACAAATCCTGGGGTATTTAAATGTGTTCCATTTGGAGAAGGAACTGTAAGATTTACAGACATCTTTAAGAAATTAAAAGAATTAAATTATACAGGAATGTTCCTGATCGAGATGTGGGCAGATAATACAAAGAAACAGACAATGGAAGAAGCCGTTGAGGTAATTAAGAAGGCTCGTCTGTTCGTGGAGGATAAGATGGAACAGGCAGGGATCAAAGTTCCTGCATAAGGAGGAAATCATGTATCGAATGGTAGTGACAGATCTTGATGGGACCTTGTTAAACAGTCAAAAACAGGTTTCAGATGCCAATACAAAGGCAATTCAAAAACTAAAAGATCAAAATGTAACATTTGTTATGGCAACTGGAAGATCAGATGTTATGACAAGAGCATATACAAAGCAATTAAAAAATGCCAACATCGTCATTGGGTGTGATGGAGCTGTCATTCGAAACATAAGGACTGGAGAGATTTTATACGAGAATCATATCAGCAGTGAAACCTGTCACAAAACATTTAAGATCTGTCAGAAATACGGATTACAGTATTATGTTTTTGCTAAAGACGAGCTGGTTTCAGATGATCCAGAAAATGAAAGATTTCTGATCCATCAGAAATTCAATCAGACAGTCAATGAAGATGAACAAATACCGATGCAGATTGTCAGTGATCTTGATGAATATGTTGATGATCATATCGTTTACAAGATTGTTGTCAGTCATGATAATACGCAGTATTTAGATGAAGTAGCCGAAGTGGTCAAAAAAGAAACGGATGCAGATGCCATTCGTTCTGGAAAAAGAGTTCTTGCAGTCAAAGCAAGAGGAGTTTCCAAGGCAGAAGCGGTTAAAAAGCTTGCACAGGTCTTAGACATTTCAATCAAAGATATCATCGCATTTGGTGATGAAGTCAACGATATGGAAATGCTTAAGCTGGCGGGACTTGGAATCGCAATGGAAAATGCAGATGATGTCGTAAAAGAAGCGGCGGATATGATCGCAGGAAACAATGATCAGGACGGCGTTGGAAAAGAATTAGAGAAAATATTTGGAAATGCAGGAAAGTAAGGAAGGAGTTAAGAAGATGCTTGATGAATTAAAACAGCAAGTATATGAAGCAAATATGGAATTGCCGGCAAAAGGGCTGGTAACTTATACATGGGGAAATGTCAGTGGAATCGACAGAGAACGCGGATTGTTTGTCATTAAGCCAAGTGGTGTTGACTATGAAAAACTGACACCAGATATGTTAGTTGTCGTAGATTTAAATGGAGAAAAAGTCGAGGGTGACTTAAATCCTTCTTCAGATACACCAACTCACGTTGAGCTTTACAAAGCATTTCCAGAAGTCGGAGGAATCGTTCATACACATTCCCCTTGGGCAACATCTTGGGCACAGGCAGGAAGAAGCATTCCATGTTATGGAACAACACATGCAGATTATTTCTTTGGAGATATCCCATGTGCAAGAGCTTTGACAGCCGATGAGATCAATGGAGAGTATGAAAAAAACACAGGAATTGTGATCGCAGAAACATTTAAAGACAAGAATCCAGTCTATGTACCAGGTGTTTTATGTACAAACCATGGACCATTTGCATGGGGGAAAGATGCAGCCGAAGCAGTTCACAATGCAGTTGTTATGGAAGAAGTAGCGAAAATGGCATATCGTTGTGAACACCTGAAAAAAGACATTGAGGAAGCACCACAGGTATTACAGGACAAACATTTCTTCAGAAAACATGGAGAAAATGCTTATTACGGAAACGACTTATAGGATGAATAGATAGAGTATTTTGGATAGAAAAGGAGATCAAGGTTATGAGTAAAATTAGTGAAATGACAAGAGAAAGCTGGATTGAAAGCACATTCCCAGAGTGGGGAACATGGTTAGTAGAAGATATTGAAAATGAAGTTGTAGCACCAGGAAATGTAGCGATGTGGTGGCTTGGATGTACAGGTGTATGGTTTAAAACACCAGATGATACAAATATCACAATCGACTTATGGTGTGGAAATGGTAAACGTACACATGGAGATGGAAAGATGAAAGTCGGACATCAGATGGCAAATATGTGTGGTGGACGTGCAATGCAGCCAAACCTTCGTAATGTACCATTTGTAATCGATCCATTTGCATTTAAGAAAGTTGATGCAGTTCTTGCAACACATTATCATCAGGATCATATGTCAGCAGAATGGGCAGCACACGTAATTAACAGCGGAATGACAACAACAGATGAAAATGGAAATGAAATTCCAGTACCATTCATCGGACCTAAAAAATCCGTAGAATTATGGCAGAAATGGGGAGTTCCAGCAGATCGTTGTATCACAGTAAAACCTGGAGATTCCATCAAGATCAAAGATATCGAGATCATTGCATTAGATTCTTTTGACAGAACATGTATCGTAACAACAGACTCTACAGGTCCAGACAGAGAAGAATTAACAGGCGTATGCCCAACAGATATGGATGATAAAGCAGTAAACTACTTAGTTAAGACACCAGGTGGAAACATCTATCATTCTGGAGATTCTCACTTCTCTATCTACTTTGCAAAACACGGAAAAGATTACGATGTAGACGTAGCATTCGGATCTTTCGGAGAAAACCCAATCGGTATGCAGGATAAGATGACATCTGTAGATATCCTTCGTATGGCTGAAAACTTACAGTGCAAAGTTGTTGTACCGATCCACTGGGATGTATGGACAAACTTCCAGGCTGATTGCGATGAGATCAAAGTATTATATGACTTCAAGAAAGACCGTAACGAATACAAATTCCATCCATTCTTCTGGCAGGTTGGAGGAAAATACACATATCCAGCAGACAAAGACAAAATCTACTATCATCATAGAAGAGGATTCGAAGACTGCTTTGAAGCACCACAGAATATCCCATTCCGTTCTTGCTTATAGGAAGAAGGTGGCATAATGAAAGTATCAAAGAAAGTCATCGGAAACTTAGAAAAATGCTATTCCGTAGCACCTTTAACTTACAAAGGGAAAAAACATATGCTCGTTGCAGCAGAAAAAGTAAACCAGTGCCGTCTATATGATCTGGAAGGAAATCAGGAAGAAGTCATCTGGGAAGGACCGGGAGGAACCATGTCAATGGTTCAGGTCCCTGGTTCCGACGGACAGTTTTTGGCAACACATAAATTTTATTCTCCAAATGATTCAAAAGAAGCTAAAATTATCTTAGCTTACCCGGAAGATGGGGAATGGAAAGTAAGAACATTAGCAGAACTTCCATTTGTACATCGTTTTGATATCATTTCAAGAAATGGAGTCAATTATGTGATTGCATGTACTTTAAAATCAGGGCATGAATACAAAGAAGACTGGAGAAGTCCAGGAAAGATTCAGGTATGCGTTCTTCCAGAAGATTTAAGTACAGTTGATGAAGAACATCCATTACAGTTTGAAGTATTAAAAGAAGGTTTATTAAAGAATCACGGATATTGTAAAGCAGAAGTTGACGGTGTTTTAAGATCCTATGTTGCAGCAAATGAAGGTGTCTTTGAATGTACACCACCAGAATCTGCAGAAGGAACATGGGAGATCAAACAGATCTTAGATGAAGCAAGCAGTGATATGGCATTTGCAGACTTTGACAACGATGGTGAATTAGAAATGTTAACAATCTCACCATTCCACGGAGAAAAGATCAGCATTTTCAAGAAACAGGATGGAGAATTCAAGAAAGTCTACACTTATGAAAAAGATGCTGAATTCGCTCACGGAATCTGGGGTGGAGAGATCGCAGGAACTCAGGGTGTTTTAATTGGACATCGAAAAGGCGAAAGAAATCTGTTATTCTTCAGATGTACAGATGCTGAAAAATTAACATTTACAGCAGACCTTTTAGACAGTGATGTAGGACCTGCAAACGTTCTTCATTACACAAATGATGGCGAAGATTATATCTTATCTGCAAACAGAGAAATCGATGAAATCGCATTATACAAAGTAGAAAAATAAGATAGGATGCATGGAAATCAAGTTAAGATAAACCAAAGACTGTATACTGGACTCACATTTGATGATGCGGTATAATAAAAGAGCTTTGGATAAAGAATGGGAGGTGGAAAACAATGAAGGAATATGATTCACTTAGTGATAACGAAAAGCGCAACATGCTTGCCAGTGTTGCAAACCTCTATTATAACGCGGAAATGACTCAGAATCAGATTGCGGAACGTTTTTTTACCTCGCGTTCCAAGATTTCAAGAATGTTAAAAGAGGCAAGACAGCTTGGAATCGTAGAGATCAAGATTTTAGAGCCATGGGACCGCAATATAGAGCTGGAACAGGAATTTATGAAAAGGTTCTCACTGAAAGACGTGAGGGTAATCTCAACAAAAGAAAGTAATGATACGATGGTTTTACAGAAACTTGGAGAGGTTGCCGCTTATTACCTTGACAATCTGTTAAATGACAACATGATCCTTGGAATTTCATGGGGAAATACGATGTATCATACAGTCAAAGCAGTAAAAACCAGCAAGAATATCCCAATCACGGTCGTACCGATCATGGGAGCAGCAAATGTAAGAACACCAGAGAGAGATTCTTTGGATCTTTCCAAAGAACTTGCTTATGCATATGGTGGAACCTATCATTACATTTATGCACCATTGTTCGTAAATTCTGAAGAGGTCAGAGACAGTCTTGAGCAGGAACCAAACATTAAAGGATGCTTAGAACTCGCAAGAAATGCAGATATTATCCTTACCAGTGTCGGTTCTATCGTATATAAGAGTTGGAAATCTTATCTTAGTACGAGAGATTTATACAATCTTGAGAAGAAAGGTGCGATCGGACATATTGGAGGACATTTTTACGATATGGAAGGAAATGAAGTTGTGACACCATTTGTGAATAAGATGATCGGACTTGGAATCGAGGATATTAAGAATACTGAGAATGTTATCTGTGTGGCAGGACTTGAGATGAAAGCTGAAGCGATACTTGGAGCCGTGAGAGGCGGGTATATTAATACACTGATCACGGATGAAGAGGCAGCGAAGGCAGTGCTAGAATTATGTAAGTAAATTCTGATTTGTGATTATTTCGTTTTTCTCATATACAATCCCCACGACTACCATTCAAATTAAAATTTCCCAATCAATACCACAATGGCAGCAACTATAACCGCAACCCCCAAATACATAATACTTGCCAAAATGCGCCTCTTGATCATATACCCCCAAGGTTTCGTATAAGGAACACCCTCCATCCCCTCAATCATCCAGAGTTTACTATGACCAACCCAGAGCTGATCGATCACAATTCCGTCAAACCAATTTACAATTACAAGAAAAATCACTGCCTGAATATACGCTGTTTTAAAATCCGTCACATGATTCCAAACAGATATGATCAATATCAATGCAATCAAAATAATCACACAAAAAGGTATCATAAAGTGTTTTCCCTTCTTCATTATGGCTTCTTTATCAGCAATTCCTCGTTTCTGTGCTTCTTCTATATACTCTTCTGGGTAAAAATACAAACAATTCAATCCGCTGTTTCCTGCTGCGTATTTCACCATTGAAATATACAAAAGACAGAACAATATGATTTGTAACAACAACATTTTCAATCTCTCCTCCCGTCATTTTCCATTGATAAATTTATCATATCACGAAAAGATTATGATTGTATATTCCTGTAATTGAAACATTTTCTCTTTAGAAGTTTCTATGGTAAAATAAATACTATCAAAGAAATGAGGTTTATGAAAATGCTTAAGATCAGATCAATGAACGTCCATCCGGATACAAAAGAAGAATTATTGCCTGAATTTCACGAGGACTTTCCTTATATTATGACAACTCCGCTCTTTTCCTATATCGAAAAGAATCTAACCCGGTGGCACTGGCATAATGCGTTGGAATTATTTTATATGGAAAAAGGATCTCTCACATATCATACGCCTTCTGGTAAATATGTTTTTGCAGAAGGTTCTGGCGGGTTGGTCAATTCTAACATTCTTCATATGACAAAAACGATTTCTGACCCGGAACATACCATTCAGTATCTTCACATTTTTGATCCTGTATTTCTTTCTGGACGAGCCGGGAATCTGATTGACCAAAGGTATATTTCGCTCCTTACGATGCAGTCTGCATGCGATATTATAAAATTAACGCCAGAAAATCCTTCTGATCGTTCTCTTTTGGAAAAAATCAAAGCATCATTTTCATTATCTGCGGACGAATTTGGTTTTGAGTTAAAAATCCGAAACCAGCTCTCTGAAATATGGCTCGGTTTACTGAAAAAAATGAATCATTCCGAAAACTTATCTGCGTTCTCCCAAAAACATAATGAACGCATAAAACAGATGCTTTCTTTTGTATTTGAACATTTTTCGGAATCTGTTTCCATTCATGAAATCGCTCGTTCTGGATTTTGCAGTGAGCGGGAATGTTACCGGATTTTTCAGACTTGTCTTCATATGACACCAAATGAGTATCTTATGAATTATCGTCTTCAGCAGGCATGTGATCTGCTGCAAAAGACGGAAGCTTCTGTGACGGATATCAGTCATTTGTGTGGTTTTGGAAGCAGCAGTTATTTTGGACGTGTTTTTAAGGAACATCTTGGCTGTACTCCTTCTGGTTATCGAAAACGTATTTCAAAATAAGGCATTGGCAGAATTCTATTATTTTTTGTCGTTTTTTCAATAGAACCCCTCTTTAAGTGGCACTATAATATAAATATAGTATTTACACAAGGAGGGATTTTTTATGATAAAATTACATATTTCCAATATAGATTCTTTTTTTGAAACCGTAAATGAATGCAATGGCTCTGTAAATGTCATTGATGCCAATGGCAATTCTAGCAACATTGCTCATCAGATTTTTGAACAGCGCAAATTATATAAAGCGTATTACCAAAATAAAAAATGTTTGGATCTGTGTTTAAATATCCCTGATCCGAGTGATTACTTTAAAATTGTTTCTTATTATGCCGGGGATTGTTAAGCATTCCTAAATATACTGTTCAGGTCCTCGAAGTGATATATCATCCATATTACTTCGAGATTTTTTTCTATATTTTAATGGTGCTATTCCTTTCATTTTTCGGAATCTTTGATCATAATAACTTTGGCTTGCAAACCCAGTTTCATATGCTATTTCCGTAATCGTCTTATCCGTATTTTCTAATAATTCTATACTTTTTTCAATTCTTAGCTTTAATAAATATTCAAAGATTGTTTCTCCTGTAATCTTTTTAAAAAATCTGGCACATTCACTTCTACTCAGATTTATTTGATCTGCAATTTGCTGCAAACTGATTTTTTTCTGATAATTTTCCTGTAAATATCTTAAAATTTCCTGCAACCGTTTGTTTATTCCACTTTCTTTCTGATTCGTTTTATTTCCAACCGTTATCTCATGAAGTAATTCATCCCATAGTAACAATAACTCGGCCAACAGATTTAAAGAATAAATTTCTCCTTCACTGTTTATTTTCTCTATACAGGATTGAAGTTTTGCTAACAATCCTTGCATTTTTTCATCATTTTTCCTAATTACAATAATCTCTGCTCCTTTGGCATGCAAAACCGGCTCCATAAATTGATGATACATCTCGCTTCCTTCTAATCCCATAAAATGTATTGGCAAATTTAATGAAATGTATTCTGCATTTTCTTTTTGATTTATTGCCTTATGTACTTGTTGTGCATTGATAAAAAGTCCTTCTCCTTCTTCTAAGATTACTTCATTCCCTGCTATCTGTATCTTCACTTCTCCTAAAGTTACATAGCAAAACTGAACACCACTATGCCAATGCCAGTCGATCATCTCATATGTTTCTTTTGATAATTTTTGTTTAAAATATGTCAATGGATATTGCATGATCTGTGGTTCTACAACAGCATGATTTCCTTCCTCTATCTTTAATTCTTTTGATTTCATGTGAAAATACCTCAATATATA
>OLJA01001067.1_pt1 | contig 15209 bp, 9 predicted proteins | sample 1601401 | NCBI WGS metagenome assembly OLJA01 (sample SAMN01915217, study PRJEB22387) | human gut metagenome | isolation source: stool | host: Homo sapiens | place: USA | reverse complement strand
TACGGCAACGCAATATCCAATGATATATAATCATATTACACAAGAAGAATACCAAAGGATTGCATCGCAGAATAAAGTGCTTCGTGGTGTTGATGTACCATATATTATTGTGAACACACGTTACAACGATTATAATTATCCAGAGAAATATTATTTTTAAAATGGATATGGGGAGATACCTTGATAATATAGATAAGAAGTTTACAAGAAAGGACAAAACAAAAATGAAACAATATGATTACCTAATCGTAGGTTCCGGTTTATACGGAGCCGTCTTTGCACAGCAAGCAACAGCAAAAGGAAAGAAGGTCTTAGTCATCGACAAACGACCTAATATTGCGGGAAATGTATACACAGAAGATATTGAGAAGATCCATGTACATAAATATGGAGCACATATCTTCCATACAAACAATAAAAAAGTATGGAATTACATTACAGAGTTTGCAGAGTTTAATCGATTCACAAACTCACCAGTTGCAAATTACAAAGGAGAATTATATTCTCTGCCATTTAATATGTACACATTCAATAAGATGTGGGGTGTGATCACACCGCAGGAAGCTGCAGATAAGATTGAACAGCAGAAGAAAGAAGCAGGGATCACAGAGCCAAAGAATCTGGAAGAACAGGCGATCAGCTTGGTTGGAACAGATATTTACGAGAAACTGATCAAAGGATACACAGAAAAACAGTGGGGACGCTCCTGCAGGGAACTGCCTTCCTTTATCATCAGGCGTCTTCCGCTTCGTTTTACTTATGATAATAATTATTTCAACTCCCGCTATCAGGGCATTCCGGTTGAAGGCTACACAGCCATTGTAGAAAAAATGCTCTCCGGTGCAGATATCCGCTTAAATACTGACTATTTTGCCCATAAAGAAGAACTCTCCGCCCTGGCACACAAGACGGTATTTACCGGTATGCTGGATGAATATTTCGGATTCTGCTACGGATCTCTGGAATATCGTTCCGTACGTTTTGAGGAAGAACGTCTGGAATGTGACAATTACCAGGGAAATGCCGTGGTAAATTACACCGACCGTGAAGTTCCTTATACACGCATCATCGAACACAAACACTTTACATTCGGCACACAGCCATTCACCATCATCTCCAGAGAATATTCTTCGGAATGGAAACCGGGCATCGAACCATATTATCCGATCAATGATGCCAAAAACTCCGCTCTGGCAGCCAAATATCAGGAACTGGCTGCAAAGGAAGAGCGTGTGATTTTTGGCGGAAGACTTGGCAATTATAAATATTACGATATGGATCAGGTCATCGCTGCCGCACTCGACTGTGCCGATGCAGAACTTTCCTGATATTTACTTAATAAAGCAGCAGTCATCGCTTCAAAGCAATGGCTGCTGTTTTTCTGTTTCTCCTTAAAGACCGGAAAGATCCTGCACCAGTTTGTCCATTCTTTTTGCAAAGGTATGCTTTTCCAGCACAAGCTGATGGCCTCTTTCGGCGAGTTTTTCTGCTTCCTTTGGATGTTCCATATAATAATCCACTTTTTCTTTCAGATCTTTGCAGTCTTTGTAAGTGACAACCGTTCCTTCAAAGATCTCCGCGATCTCTGGCATCTCATCACTGATGATAAACGCTTCGGCTGCCAGTGCATCAAACAGGCGGTTGGAGACAATACCGGTTTCTTTCATATCGTCCCAGTGGTCATTGAGCACGATCTTCGCATCGCGGTATGCCTGACCAACCTGATCGTTTGGCATGTACGGTTCTCTGACACACTTCTGTGCTTCTTCAAATGCTTCCCAGTGTCTTCCGTAGATGGTGAGCGGATAATCCAGTGTCAGGGCATCCTGCACGATCTGACGGTAAACACGCCTGGAATTGCCGATAAAGAGCAGATCGTATTTCTTTTCGCCGGCAGTACTCTTCATCACATCCGGATCTGCACACTGCAAAAGCACATCGCATTTTGTTTTTAATTCGTTTTCCCATTTTCTGCACAGTTTTTCCGATGCAAAGTAGACCAGATCAAACCGTTCGTATTCTCCCTGTGGAATATCAGCCGGATGCGAAATGTTCCACATGATATTTTTCTGTACAATCTCTTCTTTCGGATAATATGGCCGGTTTCCACGCAGAGCAATCGTAACGGCACTGTCTGTGCTTTCATACCATCTCTGATAAGGGCGTACATCCACCTGATAGCCGTGCTTCTCCAGCTCCTTTTTCATTGCCAAGGCATAATGATAATCCCCCCAGAACTTTTTGTTTTCGTAGTCCGTTGTGATAATTTTCATGCGATATTGTACTATGTGTGTCGTTCTTATCGAACATCAATCTCAATGGATGTCACAAGCCCCTCACGGACATCCACTGCTATTTTTTCTCCTGCAACGCCGCTGCCCACATTGGCAACGCTTCCATTCTGATAGATAAACTTCATGGAAGCAATCTCATAATGTCCCGGAATGTAGTCGGTGACATCTGCAAACTGATACGTTACCTTTGTCTTTCCAAACAGCATGGCAGATACTTTTCCATTTTCCGGAATCAGATATGCCGGTACCGCAGGCTGTGGCGTGAAATGCAGTTCTCCATTTTTCATGGATAAAATATGGCTGCCAAACATCATCTGTTTCCACATACTGATAAACTCGATGGTCGATCCACTTAAGCGTGCCACAAAACCTTTGCCGTGATATGCTTTGTTTGGATTTTTACTGCTTGCGATAAAGGATGAATTCTCATAAATACTTCTTCCATATACTTCCTTATCCAAAAATGGGATCGCAGCTTTGTGGAAATCCTCAAAAAATGCTTCATACATGCCATTTCGGATGAGTTCCAACAGATACTTATATTCCATATGAAGCCAGATGGACTCATTCTCCAGCCAGCCAGGTGTGAAGGCTCTCGCTCTTCCAAGTTCAAAGGATGCATTCTGCAAAGAAGCATTGACCTTATACATGGAAAGTTTTTCATCATAGAGATCACTGTGTCTCACCTGCTCATATAATTTTGCCTTTTTCTCTTTTCCGGTCTTTAATTTCAGATAACGAACCGGTCCTTCCAGGAAATATGGAACTTCACGAACCATAAATTTTAATGGCTTGTAGCCGTCTTTTACTTTCTCATACTCTAAAACTTCATAAGTAAAATAGGTCGGGCAGATACCATTTCCCAATATGCATGCTTTTTCAATTCCGCAGGTTACTGTTTCCAGAAAATCGTTTAAAATTTTTACAACTTTCTCTGTGGAAACAAGATTCTTCACACCGGATATTCCGGAGAATACTTTCTCTCGGTAAGCCTCTTTTGCATCGTTGATCTGATTCCAGAAGGAAAGGATCTCACCCTCTTTCTGAATCTCTTCCTTAGCTGCATAGCTCTGCTTTTTGCAGAAACCGATCGCATCTTTCTCACTTGCATTGATCAGATCAAGCTGCTGTAAGAAATCAGAAAATTCTTCAATCAGTTCCAGTTCTCCCGGATATCGTTTTAATGCCCCGATCGTGTATTCCAACATTCTGGCAAGCTCATAGGTCTCTGCCATGGAAGAACCAAACATGCCCGGCATACCATTTAACGCGTCATACCAGCCAGGTTTTCCACCTTCCATCTCCACACCCATACCGTAAGCGTCCAGCGCTGCAAATTTTGTGGTGCAGAGTAACACTAATTTTTCCAGCAGCGTCATCTTTAAAACTTTTCCGGACTGATTTGCTTCACGCACCAGTTTTTCTTCCGTATTTCTACGGCTCTTTTCATTCAATGCATAATATTGTCTCAGGCCATTTTCCGTCTCTTCATAGCGACTGTATCTCGGATTGATATTTACCCGTGAAAGGAACGTCGTATAAACTCTCTCATACAGTAATTCCTTCTCTTTTTCCGGGAATACTTCCAGATAATCTTCCACAAGATCCAGATTGTAAGTCCAGTGGTCGCTCCAGTAGCCTTCCAGGAAATTGCCGTTCACAAGTCCATCCGCCTGATCGAGCACCTGGAAAAACAGATTTTCGGTCTCTTTTTCGCCAAAATTCTCTTCGATTTTCCGATATAAGGAACCCGGTGTGAATGGTTTTTTGATATATTCACAAAACTCCTGTTTTTCCTGCTCGGTTGTAAATAAATTTTCGTGAAGAGCCAGCAGACTGCCTGCTTTTTCTTCTGCAACCTGATAAGTCAGTTTTTCCACGCCCAGTGGGTTATAACCATCTAGCTGGATCAGGCTGTAAAATGTTTTGATATTCTCCCTTCCCACAAATGGTGCAAAGAAAGTGTCACATCTGCGGTTCTGGTTGACATCGCGGAAATTTCCATTTCCCTGTGAATAGAACTCCGGCAGCATGGAAAAATAGTTGTAATCTCTTTCCAGATCGCCATGCTTTCTGGAATACACGTAAAAAATCTTATGACTGCCAAGCCGGATCGGATATCCGCCTCTTAGGACGTTATCCATATAAGTATACTGACAGTAAGCATCAAAATCTTTCGACGCAGTCTCTGTCGCAATTCCGCTGCAAAGATGTTCTACCAGTTCCTCTGCCTCTTTTGCTTTTGCATGAAAATAAGCCGCGTCCAGTTTTTTTGCTGCATATGCTTTTAATAAGTCTTTGTTCTCCACCTGTCCGATGATCTCATAGAAGCAAATGCTCTCATCCGCAGCAAGTTCTGCCTCTGTTCCATAAAAACTGCATGGCAGCTGGTTCATGGTAATCTGCTCTTTTACCAACAGTTCTTTTACTGCAGTCCCTTCAAATCCAATCGGCTTCTGTAAGGAAGTATCATAGGAGAATACAACCGTCGGATCAACGACCGGCTGTAATCTCGTGCCATCAGAAAGGCATCCGATGGAAAAATTGCCGCCCTCCATCTTTGTGACTGCGGCGGTATCTGCCATGCTGGCACGTACCCTGAAATACGGCCGTCCCTCTTTCACATCCTCGACCTGCATCCACGCTTTGGATGTCTGGCACATATTTTTCATACTGTCAATTCCAACCCCATATGGGATCAGTGCCGGCATGCCGTCTAATACTTCTATTTTGGCATATTCCCCGGTGGTATTGGTCAGTTCCACCCTGCGCACCAGCGCACCGATTTTTTCTCCCGGAAGTGTGAAATAGTCCACCTTTGCATTCACGCCAAGTACGTCATTTTCCTCTTCAATTTTTAATCCGTTCCTGGCAATTTCCATGCGGTGTGTCCGGTTTTCATCTGCAAAAAGCTCCGTCACTTTTCCATCTTTTTTTACAAAAGTACGGAATCCTGTCGTTTTCACATTCTGGTACGCCTGATGTGCCGGATAAAATTCCATGATCGAATGATCTTTATTGTCGACTCCGAAACTGACCACGCACTGTCCACGGTTTACATAATAGCACCAGATAGGAATTCCCTTCTCTCCGGAAATGCCTGGAAGAAAGCTTGCAAACGTGCTCTTTTTTCCATAGTTTTCAATTAAAAATTTTTTCTCTGCCATATTCTTCTCCAATCCATTTTTCGCAATTGTTTATAATGTAATATTTTCCTAGGCAAGAACCACTTCGATCAGATGTGTCTCATTGCCAGAAAGTTTCTCGATCATATTCTTAGGAAGAATTGCATCATGCTGTTTTGGCACAAAATTTATCTTCTCTCCGTCCACCGTTACATCTGCAATCTGATATTCTCCATAATCCTTGTCTTCACAGTTCAAATAAGTGATCTTCCAGTTTTTGTCTGCAAACTTCAGTGTAAGGGATGCCTTTTTCTCTTCATCAAACTGCTCTTTTAAAAGTTTTGGGTCTAAGATCATATCACCGATCTGACCTCTTACTCCGAACATCTCTGTGATCACCGTCAGCATATACCAGCTCGCAGCGCCCGTCAGATAATGGTACATACCGCGTCCTCTGCCATTGAAGTATTCCGGAATTCCAGGATAGATGTGGCTCACTTCGAAGTTTGCCGACTGTCTGTACAATGCATGCAAGGACTTACAACCTTCCTTTGCAAATCCACGTTTGTAAAGCGCATTGGCATACATCACTGCCATATGGGAAAAGACTGCTCCGTTTTCTTTATCTCCGTAGGAAAATCCAAACATTCTTCCAAGATCTGTCTTGACTTCCCCGAAATCTGTGTTCAGACGGTAGCCACCCACTTTTTCATCATAGAGATAACGGTCTGCACTCTTCGTGATCTGCCGGATTTGCTCTTCTGTTGCAGTGCCAGCCATGATGGAAAATACCTGGCCGGTTAACATCATGCGGACACCGGTTTTTGTATCTCCTTCTACCTGACGTCCATGATTATCATAGTAACCGTTAAACCAGCCGTTTTCTTCCGAATCCTTTACCCACTCATTTTTCCGGATATGCTCCATTAACCACTCCGATTTGTGACGCAGGTTTTCAGTCAGTTTTTCAATGGAGATCTCTACTTTTTCTCCACTCGTATCATGCTCACACGTATGTAAATATTCCTCTAATACATGCAGCTTCTTCTCAACAGAATCGTATAATGCCGGATTATCTTCTAAAAGAATCACGATCTCTGCCAGAAGGGAAACCGTTTCTTTTCCAGTTTTCTTCTGGTATGCCTCCAGCAATTCTGCAATATCGGCAAGGTTGCCTGCATAAGCATTGGAAAATGCCACGCTCTCGCCCTTCTCAGAAGCCATATCCAGCGCATCATTCCAGTCTGCGCCGCGCAGTCTTATGTTATTGTGTTCTCCAACTTCATAAAAAGCGGTAAGATTCTGTAACAGCAGATGCTCTAAAATCGTACCCTCTTCCCGCACGCCGCGCTTGGTCTTCTGCCAGCAGCCATAGGATTCATCCCACAGTGTATCTGTCCTGGTTCCTCTTGCAATCTGTTTGTCTTTAAAATAAGCTGCCTCTTTTTCTAACAGTTCAAGATCTCCGGTCTGGTCAATATAAAACTTTGTTGTGATCATTGGCCATACACCATGATCCATCCACACTCTTGTGATATTATTCCGGTCTGCAACAAACTCTCCCTGTTTACTTCCGATGATCGTTGCATTACTTCCATCTATACGGACACCGGCAAAGTTATCAAGCAGCATCTGTCTTACTCCATCCGGATTCATAATTAAAAGTGCCAGACAATCCTGCCAGAGATCACGCCAGCCTCTTCCTCCCTTTCCGTAATCATGATGCGGAAGGAAGGAACAGCCATAAATACGACGCAGAATTGGCTGAAAGCTTACCCAGTGCATAAACTGGTTGAAATCTGAATCTCCGGTATGATAAGCAACATTTACTTTTTCCTGCCAGTATGCTTTTGTTTTTTCCAGTTCTTCCAGTACTTTCTCTCTGGTCGTATAAGTTTTGGAAAGATTCCTGATCTCCTGAATATCTTCTGTAATTCCGGTAAAGATCAGATAACTGCATTCCTCTTCCGGCTCTAATGTAATCTCTGAAAAATGAAGACCACCAACTGCCTCTAATCCTTCTATCTTTGTTCCTGCCTTGACCCCCTCTGCATTTTTTACAATGGCATATGGTCTCTCAAAGTTACCGCCCTCTCCGACAAAATCCTCTGCTGTCGGATAAAAATCCACCGGCTTTTCTCCATTGCCACTCCAGCCCACGCAGTAATAAGTCATATGGTTGACCTGATGTCCTCTCTCATCGAAAGACAATGTCGGTGTCACCAGAACGCCTGTGTCTGTAGTTTCGATTCTATGTAATAAAGATGTTACATGTCTGTGGTCACGGATATTGTCCGCGCTTCTTCCATATAATGGTATCGCCGCCGTTGGTGTAACTGTCTGCGCCATGCGTCCTGTGTTTGTGATCGTCACCAGCATGATCTCAACGTTTTTATCTACTGGAATAAAAGAAAGTATTTCTCCGCGAAGCTGATACTTTTTGGATTCCCTTGTCGTCTTCTGCCACATAAATCCGGCTGTCACTTCACTGTCATCCTGCATTTCCGTAAATTTCTTACTTAACTCTTCTGCTGAATGACCAGTCAAAGACCAGCTTCCGATTCCCTTCACATTGCACCAGAAGTTTCTGCTGTTTCGGTTATTGACAAGATTTTCCGCACTTACCGGCTCCAGTAAAAATGTATTCTGATCTATCTTCGCATCACCGCCGAGATTCGGTGTGAAGGAACTTTTTAATCCTGCTTCCCCTGCAATTGGAAAATAAAGATAGCTGATATTTTCCGCTTTTTTCAAATGGAATGTTCCCTGTGTATCTTCAAATTGATATCCTTTCATCCTGATTCTACCCTTCCTATTTTGATATTTTTATTCTAAGAAAAAACAAGACACAAAAAAGGACACTCTTTTTCAAAAAGGTGTCCTTTTTTTATATCTTACCGGATCAGACCGTTCTCATATTCACAGATCACTTTTCGTTCTCCTGCAAAAGTCACCGAATCTCCCGATTCATTGATAATATGGTTCATGCCCGGATATCCGGTCAGCATCACGGTACAGATATTGTGTACTTTCACTCCATTCTTATCCGGCACCTCCATGGCGGTGTCAAGTTCCACAGACGCATCACGGTTATACAGGTAAACGCCAAGCCCCCATGCCTCAAACGTATCCACAGCATCATCCACATAAAAAGAAGCGTATCCATTCTTCTGTCCCTCATGGCTCATCCAAACCTCCTGGTTTGGAACATCATATGGGATCTCGCTCTGATACATATACACTTTTCCGTGATCTCCATTCCATACCGTCTGATACTGTTCAAAATGTTCTACCATCAGCGCATACATCGTGACATCATCCCCGTTGATGATGATTCCATTTTCTGCCTCGTTTTTCTCCCACGCAACATTGTCTCCGTGGTCTGCACGCCATACCCAGAAGTTATCCCCGACCACATGGTTGCTGTTGATCGTAGCGCAGCACTTTACGCTTACCGGTGTGTCTGTATCTGTTCCTCCGACATGGAAAAACAGATCGCTTAAATAAATATTTTTTCCATTATCCTCTGATTTCTGACCCTCGTTACCGATGACAAGAAGATTGTCTGATTTTATTTCCCCGGCATCAAAAAGTAATCCTGCAAGGATCAGTCCCTGCACATTCCCTGTTTCCAGGCAGACGTTTCCTTTTGCTGCACGCAGGGTTGCCAGTCCCATGCCAAGCACGATTGTATCCGGACGATTTACAGCAATCGGTTCCTCAAGGTCATAAATTCCAGGTGTCAGAAGCAGATTTTTTCCTTCTTCCAATGCCTGATTCATCGTCTCTGCCGTATCTTTCTCCGGCTTTGCAACATAAAACTGGTCAATCGGAATTTTTTCTCCCTCGCTGCCATTTTCCCATGAAACACCGATAGCATTTTCCCGCTCTTTTGGCACATAGACCATATAACCTTCCTCATCATCATAGATCAAAAACGGTTTTTCCTGCATGGCTTCGGTCTTTTCCACCTCTGTGTACGGAACGACCGGCCAGGTTCCGGTTGGATTTTTTCCTTCCTCTGTGCCGACAAAGACCATATTCCAGTTAGCCCCCATCCACGCTTTCCAGTTACAGTTTCTGGAAAGCCATTGCTGCTGTGACCCGGAATCTGTCATCAGGTCGGTGTTGGAGTCCGCCAGAAATCCGCCACTGCACCATCCGTATTCATCATGCAGAAACAATGCACCATCGACCTGCACTCTCCGCATAAACGTTGCCTGCGAGACTGCCCACATCGTGTTCGTTTTCAGCTCGATGTTTTCCACTCCGCGCCAGAAATTGCAGCACGCATTGTGATTCGACGGATCGTCCGAAAGCCATCTTGCGGTACATTGCAGGCTCTGTAATTTTGTGTCAGTCGGAAGTTCTCCAAGCCCTGCCACCTGTGTATAAAACCCAACATCCGCCTCGATCGTCTCGTCATACTCTCCCGGCATAAAATAGATGGCATAACGCGCCTCCCCAAACTGATCTGCTTCCTGTTTCTCATAAATAGCATCCAATGTTTGTGCCACCTGCCCCGGATCATCCTCCGGCGAAAAAATATAGGTATTTTCGCCAAATAATTCTGTATGAAACTCTGCATCCCTTGTTGTCATATCTTTTGTATCCATTTTACTGCTTTCCTTTGTTCCACACCCCGTCATAAGCATACACGCTGCCCCGAATAAAAGCAGCATTTTCCCACAGTGTCCTTTTTTCATGATTTTTTCCTCCCTCTCCCTTATCAGCATAACGGTATCCGGGCACAAAAAAAGGACACCTTTTTTCACAAAGGTATCCTTTTTCCATATAGAAATATTTTTTTAAAAGTACTCCATAATAAAGTTTTTCTTTGGATAAAAAATCTGCCCGATGGTTCCATTCTGTATTACCTTCTGATCCAGTATCTCTACCGAATCGTAATCTGATATCTCACCCTCTGCAAATCCCCGGAAAATACCGTGTGCAAAATCTGCAATATCCATGGTAATCTACGGCACCTGATCCTGTGGCATACGCTCAATCGCAGTCAGTGTTCCGTTGGTAAAACGAATCCAGTAACTGCCGTTATTTTGTGGTAATACAGAATTGGTTATCCCAAGGATCACCTGTCCGTTTCCACGGTAAGCCGCCTTTTTCAACACACGCTCCACATTCACCACTCTCACCATGCCAAGCGGTATCTGATTTTCAGAAAAAGCTCCCATAGACCATTCCTTTACCAGACATTCCATCGTCTTGCATGCAGGAATCGTAAAGATTACCTGCACATGATCGCTTTCCATTGTTTTTACCAGTGCTAAAAATCCCTGAAGGCCTTCCTTCCCTGCATAAACTAACCGAGTGCAGACAACAATCTGTCCCTCGTTCCGCATCTCTTTATGGATGGTAAAATAAGCTGACGGCTTCCCACTGCCACGGTAATACAGGTATGTAAACTCCTGATCCTTATACGGATTAGACTCTGTCACAAACGCATATTCATAACCTTCATTGTGGATCATACCGTTATACTTCACTTCCCATGCTCCGTACAACTGCTTTACATCTGAAAGCACCTGTTTCCGGTTGGATTCATCCACCAATACAAAATAGCCATCTTTCATATCAAAAGAAGGAATCATGGACAAAAGATACTGACACTGCTTTCCGAAACATCCAATCTCGAAACCGAATTTCCGATAATACAACATTCATCTACACAAGATCACAGCATAAATTGTGCCACCACATAATTATTTAAGTCCATCCCTTTGTCAGTCAGATAAATCCTGCCCTCACGTTTTAAGAGCAGTTCTTCCTGTTGTAAATGATTCAATGCATCACCGTAGACTGCCTCAATCGGAATGCCAAAAACCTGCGTAAACTCATCCCGGTAAAATCCATCCCGCATGCGGAGACCCAAAAACATAAATTCCTCCATCTGCTCGTTCCTTGTAGTCTGCTCTGCTGCCGCATGCAGGTTTACTGCCGGAACCAGCAGGTGCGTGCCGTCAGCAGAATAAACTGCACTGCCTGTCACACCCTCTGTTAACGGATACTGCATATAGCAATCGTGAATATTTTCACATTCTGACAGATACGTGTACAGATCCCTCGTATTGGAATACCGTACATTGTCGACCAGTGAGGATGCGCCAAGTCCCACACCGAGATAATCAACGCGTTTCCAGTAACCGATATTGTGTCTGCACTCATATCCCGGCTTTGCAAAATTGGAAACCTCATACCAGTGATAACCGGCCTCCTTTAAAATGTGCTGTGTCATCTTCGTGGTCTGGTACTCCTCCTCCTCCGTCGGAAGGGATTCCGTCTGCATGCCCGCCTCCTGCCTGACTGCATCAAACCGATACAGTTCATAAAACGGCGTGCCCTTCTCAATGATGAGTGAGTAGGCAGAAATATGTTCCGGTTTTAATTTTAAAACCTGATACAGGGAATCACAGAAAATCTCCGGTGTCTGCCCCGGCAATGAACTCATCAGGTCGATATTGATATTGGAAAATCCATGTTTTCTCGCCATGTCATACGTCTTTAAAAACTGCTCAAACGTATGGATCCTTCCAAGAATCTTAAGCTCCTCATTGTGCACCGACTGTAATCCGATACTCAGACGGTTGATTCCGATTCTGCGATAAACTTCAAATTTATGCTCCGTGATTGTACCCGGATTGCACTCGATCGTGATCTCTGCATCCTGTTCCACCGAAAAATAGTGATATACCGTCTCCATGATTGCCTGCATATAGTCTTCCTTCAGCCAGGAAGGGGTACCGCCGCCGATAAAAATCGTCGTGATCCTGCGATCTTTATACTTTGCTCCGTAAAAAGCAAGTTCCTTCTGCAGTGCCGCCACGTAACTCTTCTGCGTCTGCTCGTCTGCCGCAAAAGAAAGGAAATCGCAGTAATCACATTTTTTCACACAAAATGGAATATGAATATATAACTCCAAAATCTTAATCCTCGTCTAACTTTAATACGCTCATGAAGGCTTCCTGTGGAATCTCCACGTTACCAACCTGACGCATACGTTTCTTACCTTCCTTCTGTTTCTCCAGAAGTTTCTTCTTACGAGAGATATCACCACCATAACACTTGGCAAGTACGTCTTTACGCATTGCTTTTACCGTCTCTCGCGCAATGACTTTGCCACCGACTGCCGCCTGGATTGGGATCTCAAATAAGTGTCTTGGGATCTCCTCTTTCAGACGCTCACACATTTTTCTTCCACGCTCGTAAGCACTGTCTTTGAACACGATAAAGGAAAGTGCATCGACCTGCTCCTTATTGATGAGAATATCGAGTTTTACAAGCTCAGACGGCTCATATCCTTTCATCTCATAGTCAAAAGACGCATATCCTCTCGAACGTGATTTTAATGCGTCAAAGAAATCGTAAATGATCTCGTTCAACGGAAGATCGTATTTGATGAGTGCACGTGTTTCCTCCAGATATTCCATGCTGATATAGACACCGCGCCGCTCCTGACATAACGTCATGATTGCACCGACATAGTCTTTTGTCACCATGATTTCCGCGGAAACAATCGGCTCTTCCATGTAATCAATTTCGGACGGATCCGGCAAGTTTGACGGATTTGTCAGGTCAATGACTTCGCCGTTTGTCTTATGCACCTTGTATACAACGCCCGGAGCCGTTGTCACAAGATCAAGGTTAAATTCCCTCTCCAGACGTTCCTGGATGATCTCTAAATGAAGCAGTCCAAGGAAACCGCAGCGGAATCCAAAGCCCAAAGCAAGGGATGTCTCAGGCTCAAAATACAAAGAGGCATCGTTGATCTGTAATTTTTCCAGTGCATCTCTCAGATCCGGATACTTTGCACTGTCCGCCGGGTAAAGACCACAATAAACCATCGGATTGACCTTTTTGTATCCCGGAAGTGCCTCTGCACATGGGCGGTCTGCATTCGTTACTGTATCGCCCACGCGGGTATCCCGCACGTTCTTAATGCTCGCACAGATATAACCTACCATACCTGCAGACAGCTCATCACACGGAATAAACTGACCTGCACCAAAGTATCCAACCTCAGTCACTTCGTCCATAGCTCCGGTTGCCATCATTTTGATCTTATCCCCTACTTTTACCGTTCCTTCCTTCACACGGCAGAACACGATCACGCCCTTGTAGGAATCATAAAGCGCATCAAAAATCAGTGCTTTTAACGGTGCATCCGGATCACCGGTCGGTGCCGGGATTTTCTCCACGATCTGCTCTAACACCTGATCGATATTCAGTCCGGTTTTTGCAGAGATCCGCGGTGCATCATGCGCTTCAATTCCGATCACATCCTCAATCTCCTGAATCACTTCATCCGGCTGTGCGCTCGGAAGGTCAATCTTATTGATGACCGGCATAACATCCAGATCATGGTCTAACGCCAGATACACGTTAGCAAGTGTCTGCGCCTCCACGCCCTGTGCTGCATCCACAACTAAAATTGCTCCGTCACACGCCGCCAGACTTCTGGATACCTCATAGTTAAAATCCACGTGTCCCGGTGTGTCAATGAGGTTAAAAATATACTCTTCCCCATCTTTTGCCTTATAAATAATACGGACTGCCTGCGATTTGATCGTGATTCCACGCTCTCTTTCCAAATCCATATTGTCGAGCACCTGTGCCTGCATCTCACGGCTTGTGAGTGTTCCGGTACTCTCTATGATACGATCTGCCAGCGTTGATTTACCGTGATCGATATGTGCGATAATACAAAAATTACGAATTCTACTCTGATCAATTGCCACTCTTTATTTCTCCTGTTTCTTAAAAATAGAAAATTTCTCTTTCAAAGCTTTTCTTTTGCCTATATATGTTACCATACTCACATTGTTTCGGCAATTATTATATGAAATCCCGACTATACTATCATACATTTATTTTGTTATACGAGCAGACTCTTCGTATAGGCTTCTTTCGGATCGTGAAAAATATCTTCTGTCTCCCCTATTTCAATCATTCTTCCATCCTTCATAACCATGATACGGTCGCACATATGATAAACTACATTGATATCATGGGATATGAACAGATATGACAGGTTCATTTCTTCCTGCAGCTTCTGTAAAAGTTCCATGATCTGTGCCTGAATGGTCACATCCAGTGCAGATACCGGTTCATCTGCAATGATAAACCCCGGATTTGTGATAAGCGCCTGTGCGATACTGATTCTCTGTCTCTGTCCCCCGGACAATTCGGATGGCAGACGATGGAAATACTTCTCATCCATTCCGACACGGGCAAGCATGTCATAAGCCGCTGCCTTACGGTCAGCCTTAGACATTGCACACTTTTTATCCAGAATACCGGCTGCCCTGAGCGGTTCCATCAATAGCCACCCGATCGTTTTGGATGGATTCAGGCTGCTGTACGGATCCTGAAAAATCATCTGTGGGCGGCTGACATGACAGCTTACCTCTCCCGACATATGCTCCTGCATTCCAAGGATTGCCTTGGAAAGCGACGTCTTTCCGCAGCCGCTCTCACCGACCAGACCGAGACTTTCTCCCTCATACACATCAAAACTGACATGTTCTACCGCATATTGTTTTTCTTTCTTTTTGAAAATAGAATTGGATCTGTCTTCATAATATACAGACAGATCTTTTACTGTAAGAACCGTTGTATTGCTCTCTTTCTTTACGGAAACCCTCGGCTTTAACCTGGAAGGAACTGCCTCGATCAGATTTCTTGTGTATGCTTCCTTCGGATGCATGAAAATCTTCTCTGTTTCATCTGCTTCCACCACAACTCCGTCTTTCATGACAACGACCTTATGGCAGAT